>ERZ724505.268-NODE-268-length-36576-cov-6.932587_pt1 | contig 36576 bp, 38 predicted proteins | sample MGYA00376038_ERZ724505 | MGnify/ENA primary metagenome ERZ724505 (study PRJEB28724, sample SAMN07190884) | wastewater metagenome | isolation source: effluent of sewage treatment plant in Hong Hong | place: Hong Kong | collected 2016-03-17 ...
TTTGGATGTGTCACCCTCATTCTAGTAAAGAACTAGTCAACAACACCCTAAAAGAAGTAGTTGTGATTAAATAGGGAACAGTTAAGACTACTGCTCTTTTTTATTTATTTTTTCTTCTAAGTACCACTGGAAGTAGCCTTTATATTTTGTCTGAAGCTCTGGTTTTTTCCAATCATTCCATGTGACAACTTTTCTACAGTTTTTTGATCCACACTGACAATCAAATTTGTAAACCTCTTTAACGTTTTTTGCTTCACTTAAAACCATACAATAATCGAAATTAATTTGTTCGCCTTTTTTTATATCTCTCATTGCAACAAGAAAAATTTGTCCCTTGAAACCTACATTAGGATCACAACTATGGTTAATATAATCAACTGGTTGTAATTGTGACTTTTTCCTTACACCAAAAACAAATTCTTCTGATATTTGGTGCGCATAATCATTCATAGGTGCAGGGAAGGTTGATTCTTCTGCGAACGTGAATACATAACCACCAAAGACGACTACCAGGGTATCTTTTTTTATATCGTTTTTTGCAAATACACCCTTGCCGAAATCAACTTTCTTTACTTCGAGTGCAGGATGCATCCATGAGTGGTATATCTTCTTCATTTGATTTTATTATATAATAAGTTGTATGGATATTAACACATGTTTTGAAACGACCAGTAGTTATCATACTATCGCATATTATTCACACCTCCTACCAACAGTGTTGGCTTTATTCTTAAGCGGTTACGCTTTGTTAAAAACAAAGTTTTCAAAATTAGCAATTGCGTTTTTTGGTTTTACTTTTGGTTTCTCTTTGTGGTTAATTGGTAGCCTTATTGATTGGGTATCGCCAAACTATTTTTATGTTTACTTTACGTGGTCATGGCTCGATTACGTAAACATAGTGTTCTTTGCTCTCGGTGCATACTTTTTTGGAATCTTGGCACGAGACAGGATAACGAACTGGGAGAAATCTCTACTGGTGGCTATTTGTTTGCCCGCTCTCGTTATTACAGTTACGGGAGATTCTTTGCTCGAATTTAATCAGCCGGTTTGTGAGGCTGTAGAGAACCAAGGTTTAACAATATACAAATTGGTTGCCGAAGCTATTGCGGTTGCTCTCATGTTCTTTTCGCTTTTCAAGAGCTGGGTAAGTTCCGATAGTAAAAAAAGAATGAGATCGCTCATTATTCTCTTTGCAACACTTGCGTTCTTTGTCATTTTCTCTTCAACAGAATATCTTGCAACGATCACTGATAACTACGAAACGAGTTTGTACGGTTTGTTTATTTTGCCACTCTTTCTCATCATTATGGTGTTTGCTATTACAAACCTCGGGGTATTCCAATTTAGACTTCTCGGTACTCAGGTGCTTGCGTACGCCCTCATCATCATGGCGGGATCTCAATTTCTCTTCCTTCAGGATTCAGCAGAAAGTACTCTCAGCCTCGTAACACTCGGTATGTCCATACTTCTCGGTGTGCTACTCCTTCAAAACGCTAAAAAGGAAGCCGATGTGCGTGAAAAGGTGGAAAAGCTCGCTACTCAACTCCAAGTCTCAAACACTGGTTTGGCAGAGGCTAACACAAAACTGAGAGAGCTCGACAAGCAGAAGACAGAATTCATTTCCTTTGCGACACATCAGCTCCGTAGCCCTCTCACGTCTATGCGTGGTTACTCATCTCTCATTCTCGAGGGTGAAATGGGGCAAACCACACCGCCTGTAAAAGAGGCTGTTCAGACAATTCTCACCTCGACAAAAACACTCATAAGCCTCGTGGAAAATTACCTCAACGTTTCTCGTATGGAGTTGGGCACTATGAAATACGATTTCAAGCCTATTGATTTCAAAGAATTGCTCGATGAGGTTGTGCGTGAACAAAAGACAAATATAGAAGCAAAGGGTCTCAAACTCAATGTGTCGGTTTCGGGTGATAGCTTTCCAATTAAAGCTGATGTGGATAAATTTAAGCAGGTTATCGTCAACACTATTGATAACTCGGTGAAATACACTCCTCAGGGTTCGATTACGCTTTCTCTCGAAAAGAAAGACAAAAATGTTCGCTTTGTTGTGTCTGATACGGGTGTAGGTATCAACCCAAAGACCATGCCAAAACTCTTCAAAAAGTTTAGTCGTGCTGATAACGCAAGCGATGCAAACATTCACGGCACAGGTCTCGGTCTCTTTATTGCAAAAGAAATTCTCACCGCTCATGGTGGACATATGTGGGCTGAGTCAGAAGGCGAGGGTAAGGGCTCACAATTCTATATCGAAATCCCTGAGGCGAAGTAGGAATGAAATCGGGTCTCTTTCCCAAAAAGGCTATTTTTTGATATCATTTCTTCATGGCACAAGCTAAAAAGATACTTCTTTCGGGTGTAAAACCCACAGGTAGACCTCATATTGGCAATTATTTTGGTGCAATGAAGCAGTTTGTTGATTTGCAAAAAGATTTCGACGCTTTTGTTTTCATTGCTGATTTCCATGCGCTTACAAAACCGAGCACAAAGCAGGAGCTTGCTCAAAACACTCTCGATCTCGCGATAGACTATCTCGCTATAGGTCTCAATCCAAAAAATGTTGTTCTGTTCAAGCAGTCAGACGTACCTCAGGTAACTGAGCTCACGTGGATTTTTAACTGTCTCACTACCGTTCCATATCTCGAGCGAGCGCACGCTTTCAAAGACGCTCAAACAAAAAATCACGAAGTAAACGTGGGACTTTTTGATTATCCGATTCTCATGGCGTCTGACATACTCATGTACAATTCAGATATCGTGCCAGTAGGACAAGACCAAAAACAGCATTTAGAAATCGCCCGCGACACGGCAGAAAAATTTAACAGAACTTTTGGCGAAACGTTCAAGCTTCCAGAGCCTCTGATACTCGAAACAACAAAAATTGTCCCCGGAATTGATGGTCAGAAAATGAGCAAAAGCTACGGAAACACTATTCCGCTCTTTGCCACAGATGATGAAATACGAAAGGCGGTGATGAGCATCGTTACAGGCTCGGGAACAGATACACCGGTACACGTACGCGCTATCCACGAACTTGTCCGAGATAGCTCGTATCTCGACAAGCTCTACGAAGAGAAAAAAGGCAAATACAAGGATCTTAAAGAAGCTCTCGCTCTCGATTTGATAGCTTTTATCACCCCTCTTCGTACACGTCGTGAAGAAATAGCAAAGAATCCAAAGAAGGTGATAAAGATGCTCGAGAAGAATGCAAAGAGGGCTCGAAAAATTGCTGAAAACAAGATGAAAGAAGTGAAAGAGAAAGTTGGTTTATCATTTATTAAATAAAAAATACAAAAATGAAAAAAATAATTATCGCGCTTGTCGTTCTGCTCGCCCTGGTGGGAGTTTGGAAGATTTATACAACAAAAGCTCCAGAGAGTGCATCACAAGCAGTAGTAGGGGACACCGTTACTGACACCACAGTTTCTGCGACAGGTACTCCTGTTTCTATAGACGGAAACATGTCTAACTTTTCTTTTACCGGCTATGGACCAGGCAAGGAAGAAACAGGAACTTTCAAAACCGCATCACACAATCTTTTTAGAGACGGCAACAAACTTCACGGTTCAGTTTCTTTTGATACCGCAAGTGTTTCTGTTGTAAAAGAGGATGCTGAGAAAAAAGCCTCACTTGAGAAGCACCTTTGTAGCGATGATTTCATCGATTGTGCAAAATACCCAACAACAACCTTTACACTCACCTCACTTGAGGTAAAGAACGGTACATCAACAGCATTTGGCGTGTTGTCGTTCCGTGGTGTTGAAAAAGAACTCTCATTTCCTGTAACTATTCAAAACGATTTCTACTCAGCAGAAATTCGCCTCGACATCACTCCATTTGGCTTCAAGTACACAGGTATCAAGAACGAAGTTCTCATCAAGTTTCTCCTCAAGATTTCCTAGTTGCACCTTCTGTTTAAATACAGTAGAGTTTAGACATACCAACGATCCGGCTGACACCGGTGAGGTGAAGAAGGAAAGCCCCAAAGCGGGGTGAGTAGAATCTTCCAGACTCCGCCTGATGCGGTACAACGAAGACACAAACAGGGTGGCACCGCGACACAATCGCCCCTGCGAATTTATTAGAACTAATGAATTCGGAGGGGCTTTTTGTTTGCCAAAAAACAACAGACCTTCTTTTTTAACACAATAAAAATATGAAACGAATATATATAAAAGATTTACAAGAGCATGTTGGGAAGGAGGTGACTATTGCTGGATGGGTAGATATCAGACGCGATCAGGGCAAGCTCATCTTTTTTGATTTCAGAGACATGACAGGTTATGTACAAGGCGTCGTGCTACCAAATGCAAAAGCGGTACATGAAATCGCGTCCAAAACCCGCCCTGAGTGGGTGGTAGAGGTGCGTGGAAAAATAAATGCCCGCCCAGAAAAAAATGTTCAGAAAGACAAACAAAACGGCGCCATCGAAATGGAGATTCTCGAAATGAGTGTTGTCAACGAAGCACAGACTACGCCTATAGATGTACGTTCTGAGGGTAAAGAAATTGGTGAAGAGAGTCGCCTCACATACCGCTATCTCGATTTGCGTCGCCCTCGTCTCCAGAAAAATATCCGTACTAGACACGCGGTGAGCATGTTTGTGCGTAACTGGCTTACCAAGGAAGGTTTTACAGAAATAGAAACTCCTCTCCTCACGAAATTTACTCACGACGGAGCTCGAGGCTTTCTCGTGCCATCACGTATGGAAAAAGGGAAGTTTTACGCGCTTCCACAATCTCCTCAGCAGTACAAGCAACTCCTCATGGTCTCTGGCTTTGAAAAGTATTTTCAAATTGCACGATGTCTACGTGACGAAGATTCTCGAGGTGATCGTCAGCCTGAATTTACTCAGCTCGACATGGAAATGAGCTTTGTTGAACGCGAAGACGTCATGGCTCTAAACGAACGCCTCCTCATCGATCTCGTAAAAACAGTTGCTCCCGAAAAGAGAATACAGCAAATTCCATTCCCTCGTTTTACCTACAAAGAAGCGATGGAAAAGTACAACAGTGACAAACCAGACATTCGAACTGACAAAAATGATCCAAACCTTCTCGCATTTTGCTGGGTCATTGATTTTCCTTTCTTTGAAAAGACGGACACAGGTGCGTGGACATTTACCCACAATCCTTTTTCTGCGCCAAAACCAGAGCACATGGATATGCTCATGAAAAAAGAAAATATTGCCGATATTCTCACTACTCAATACGACATAGCACTCAACGGCTTTGAAGTGGGAGGCGGTTCTGTTCGAAATCACAAACCAGAGGCTCTCCGCAAAGTACTCGAAGTTATGGGATATGACGAAGCGAAAATAGCATCAGGTTTCGGTCATATGCTCGAAGCATTTAGCTATGGTGCTCCATCTCACGGCGGTATCGCGTGGGGACTTGATCGTCTCATGGCAATACTTCAAAACGAGCCAAACATCCGCGAAGTTATCGCATTCGCAAAAACAGGAGAGGGTAGAGACCTTATGATGCAGGGTCCTTCGGAAGTATCAAATGAACAACTCATAGAACTCGGTATTGAGGTGAAGAAGGCGAAGAAAAGCTTGTAGCTTAAAAACGGAATAAAATATATGAAAACGTTTTTAAGTGTGTTGGGTGGAGGTATTGGATCGTATTTGGCAACAATAGCGTTTGCTGGAATTGCGTTTCTATTGACTGACAATGTCTATGTTTTAGATTTTGTGCTCTATTTCTCGACATTGATTTTGGTTGTTGTAATTGCAAAAAAGCTATTTAGAGATGGAAAAAAAACTCTTAGTATTGGGGTATTAGCTGGTTTTTCTGTCTATTATTTGTTGTTTTGGATTATTCATATCTATGGACTTGGCGAATCACTATGTACTAAATACTTCTTTAATCTACTCACTAATTGCTGAAACGCATGATGACATTATCGACGGTCGTAGCTTACTCTAATACGCGATTGTTTTTACTTCTTTTAAAAGATAAGTAGTTACAAGGTAACTAGAGAGTCTTGCTTTTTGTGTGGGGTGTCGTATAATACAGGAGGAAGTAAGGTTCTTTGCAATCTTGTTCCAAGCTGTTTGATTCGACAATAGAGTTGAATCAATAAAGGGCACTGCTTGCCCTCACAGTCTGGCGTTTCCTTAAAGCATTACTCGACTTCGTGTCGACGCCATAGGAACTTTTTTGGGATTTTTTCCCACCACAGAGTCCGATATTTTTATATCTGACTTTCGCTCTCTTTACTTCAATTATTTCAAGTCCAACCTTCACATTTTTGTGAAGGTTTTCTTTTTTTGTATGTATGTGACAAACGAGATTACAAGAATTGTATTGTGGTTTCTGCTAAAATAATAAAATGAAATATTATCGTAACTATAGAAAACCTTACTATTACCACCACAGTAGTCGGTATTATAAATATAATTATAATCAACCTTTTGAATCGAAATCATTAGAGAACTTATTTATTAAGGGGGTTTTTATTTTGGTAGCTATCTTTATTTTGTTCAATTTGATTTCTTCTGTCTCAAACAGTGAATTCAAGAACATCTTTGTTTGGGCACTTGTATTCGGTGGATATATATGGGTCGTCAAAGAGATTAAGAATCAATCAAAACCTGTTGATAAACTATCCATATCAGCAGGCACCGACAAAGATCAGACAGTAAAAATAAACAGCGAAAAGCATGGCTGTAAGTGCTATATGGACGGACTCACCGATGGCGAGCAGGAGATAGCTCACATTCTTGCTAAAGGTTTGAGTTACAAGGATTATTTCATATTTAATAATCTCACTATTCCTTCAGACTATAACGGATCGTCACAAATAGATCATTTGGTCATATCTAAATTTGGCATTTTTGTGATCGAAAGTAAGGAATTTCAAGGTTTGGTATTGGGAGATAGAAATCAAGATAAATGGACCGAGTCGTTTGGTAATGGAAAAAATATTCAATTCCAAAACCCCTTGAGACAAAATTGGTCCCACATCATGTCACTTAAAAAAATATTTCCTTCTATTTCAGAGGACAATTTTAAGAACATTGTTGTATTTGTGGGTTCAAAAAAATTTGTGACGCAACCAATAGAGAACGTAGTCCATTCAGAAGAAATTGTTGGATGTATTCAAAAGCACACCGAATCAAAACTATCTGAAGATAATCTTCATATGATAATCGGCAAACTTTCATATCTATGCCAGACTGCCGACATCTCTCACGAACAACATCTCAAAAATCTACACGCAAGCCATCCTGAAGTTAGCTCCTAAATTTCATCGGCATATAAAGAAGCCCAAACCTGAAACCTAGAATATGGTATTCTAGCTACATGACTGGAACAGGATACAAGGTGCAGACACATGTTTTTGAAGGTCCGCTCGAACTCTTGCTTGATCTCATTGAAAAGAGAAAATTCTTTATTAATGATGTTTCTTTGGCAAAAGTTGCTGATGATTATATCGAGTACGTAAAAAAGCTCGGTGATTTTCCTGTAGCAGAAAGCGCACAATTTGTTCTCATTGCTTCCACACTTCTTCTCATAAAATCAAAATCCCTTCTACCTACACTTCCTCTGACCCAAGAAGAAGAGGGAAATATACGAGACCTTGAGGACCGTCTCAAAATATATCAACGCATGAGAGAACTCTCGCTTCATGTGAAGGCGCGTTTTGGTGAACACATACTCTTTGAACGAGGCGACAGACCTGTTACACCTGTCTTTTCACCCGATGAGAGCATGACTCTCGAGAATATAAAGAAATCAATATTTACCATCCTCTTGAGTCTTCCTAAAAAAGAATTCTTGCCCCAGGCAATTGTGCAAAAAGTGATGAGTCTCGAGCATATGATTGAAAATCTCACCGAACGAGTGAGCTCAAGTATCAAAATGAGTTTTAGAGACTTTGCAAAGGTTGGAAAGGAGCACAAGGTAAACGTGATAGTGGGATTCCTCGCAATGCTTGAGCTTGTAAAACAAGGCGTCATCACTGTCACACAGGAGAAGCATTTTGACGATATACACATGGAGAGTGAGTCGGTGGGGATTCCGAGGTACTAGAGATAGAATATTGAATGCAGAAGAGAGAGAGAAGGGAATATAGAAACATAAGAAAAAAGAAAACAAAAAAATAGCCCCTCTCCGATAAACGGAGAGGGGCTACCCGCTCGAACGTGCAGTTCGATACGAGCGGGAAGACTAACTATCTCGAGACCGAAGTCCAGAGAGTCTTAGGTTTGAGGACCAACTTGCCCTGGTGGAACCAGGACAGGCGGGACAGCGAATGCGAAACCGCCATCGACGTGCCAGTAGCTGTCAGGCCGGTCATAGTTGGCGTAGAGCCAACGACCATCGTCGCTCCGATTTGATTGGAGCAAGCGTGGATCGCATTCGGAATCCTTGATGGGCTCGTGCATCACAACGATATACCACAGACCCATCTGTTCCAACTGCTCGTCCGTGAACGTGTCGCGGATCAGGCAGGCGACCTCCCAATGAGGTTTGAGCCAACCTTTCTTGTCGGCGGCCGCACGGATCTTCTTCGTGATACGGTCGCTGTCGCTGATCTTCTTGCCCGGGCGCACCACGATGTTGTAGGTGACACCGCTCGTCGGTACTTCGGTTGCGTAATTCAGCACTTGGCGTGCATAGTCGCCGATTCGCCAGCCGTGACGCTCGAGGTGGCTTTCCCACTGTTCGCGGGTGAAGCCATTCGAGGTGAGCGTGAAGAGGATGTTGCCCTCGTCATCGATCTCCAACTTCTGACCCGCTCCCTGACTTAACGTGAACTCGCTATTCATAGCATGTTCCTTTCTTGGTTGTGAGCTCGCTACAATTACATACTATTGCGTAGCATGCTCGGTTGTTTTCGCTAAACTCTTTGCCATAGCAGAGAATGGCTTAGATTGTAAGCCACTTTCTGCTACAGGGAATCCCGCACTATCAAGGTTCATTTACTATTTAAATAAATCACATTATGGCCTAATTGTCAATATTCTGGCTCCCAAGACATAGTGAAGATGGGATACAAAAGATGGAACAGTATGCGGTATTCGTGATACTCTAAAAGAACATGAAACTTGAGAATCAACTAGAAGCACTACTCTTTTGGAAAGGTGAACCAGTTACTCTAAAAAAACTGGCACTTTGGTGTGGAAAGACAGAAGTTGAAATACAACAGGGGCTGTCCCAGCTTGAAGTATCTCTCTCACAGAGAGGTATTGTTCTCGTCAGAAAAAATGACGAGGTTACCCTCACAACATCACAGGAGGCCTCAGCGACTATCGAAGCGCTCACCAAAGAAGAGCTCATACGAGACCTAGGAAAAGCTGGACTTGAAACACTTTCGATTATTATTTACAAAGGACCAATCAAGCGCAGTGAAATTGACTACATCAGAGGTGTGAGCTCGTCATTCATCATTCGAAACCTTCTTGTGCGTGGACTCATTGAGCGTGTAGAAACCAAAGAAGGATCGGGAAGGGGATATGCCTATGGTCCGACATTTAAATTGCTTTCGCATTTGGGAGTCACCTCTCTCTCTGAGTTGCCTGAATACGCAAAAGTTCAAGAAGAAATCGAGGCATTTAAAGCGACACACAAAGACGCTCCGGCTCCAGAACCAGAAACACTGACCGAAGAATCACATTAACCCATGGAACCGATACACCAGACACGCCAAAAACTACTCTACCAAGGAGCACTTTTCGTACTCCTTTTGGGTGTATGTGCGCTCTTTATCTTTTTAACTCCAGAGAAAAAGAATGAGGTTGTTGTGGAAGGTCCTTCTACCGAGGAAATAATCACCACACCAAACCCTTTTGATTCTCTTTTTATAGAAGCAAAGGCTGCCTACGTCCTCGATGCATCGACCGGAGAAGTGCTCTATCAAAAAAATCCTGAATTACAACTTCCGCTCGCATCCGTTACAAAAGTAATGGTTGCGCTCACTGCACAAAAGACACTACCAGAGTATATGCTCGTCTCAATTAGCAAAGACGACTTGCTCGAAGAAGGGGATAGTGGTCTCCTTGTTGGTGAAAAATGGAAACTCAAAAATCTACTCGATTTTGCCCTCGTTGTATCATCAAACGATGCTATTCGTTCTATTGCATCCGTTGCCGGATCTGAACTCTCGAGATCTCCTGCAACTCAGCCTATCGAAGACTATTTTATTCAGGCGATGAATAAAACAGCGAGAGAAATCGGGCTCACTCAGTCATACTTTCTCAACGGTTCTGGACTCGATCTTTCGGGAGAGCTTTCTGGTGGATATGGATCCGTACAGGACATGGCAAAACTCTTTTCCTATGTGTTAAACGAGTACCCAACACTCCTTGAGGCTACTCGCTACTCGAATATTGCTATTTCTTCAGATTCTGCCGTACACAGCGCGCAAAACACCAACAAGGTTATTGATGCCATTCCCGGTGTTATAGCCTCAAAAACAGGCTTTACAGACCTTTCGGGGGGCAATCTCGTCGTTGTTTTTAATGCGGGAATAATGAAACCTGTCGTCATTGCACTCTTGGGCTCAAGCAGGGAAGGCCGTTTTAGCGACATGCAGGCGCTTGTAAATGCTACTATACAAAAAATGGCTCAATAAAGCCGTGTTTAGCTAAAAGACGTTAAAATACTTGACAAAACCTCACAATCTGCTATACTCTCAGAGGGTAAGTACGTTGTAATTGCTCGAGGTTGTTGCCCTTTTGGCACCCTCTGAGATCAGAGTAAACGTAACCATATCAAAAGAGGCGGAACGAAACTCTTAAGGTTACAAGTTTTACTCGATTACCTGGGTTAGCGGAGTTTATTGTTTAGTGGATGCCACACCAACATACTCCAAGTTTCCCTTCGCTGCCTGTTATCCCGTTGATAATGTGGCGCAGAAAACTCCGACTCCGTTGTGCTTTACGTGCAACGGAGTTTTTCTTTGCCTATTTTTATAAAAAAGAGATAGGCGAGTAAGACAATACTCTCAAGAAAAATGGTATGATAATTTTATGGGGAAATTAAAATCTATTGATCGACAATTTTTTATAAGTACTCTCATTCTCATTGGGGTAGGACTGCTCATTTTTTGGTCCGCATCCCTCGGACTCCTTGCTCGCGACTCTGTGAGATTTGGATCAATAGCCTTTAAGCAAGTTTTTGTAGGACTTATACCCGGACTTATTGCTGTTTTTATTTTTTCACGAGTTCAACCTGATTTTTGGAGAAAATACTCTTTTTATATTTTCATCGGAACACTCCTTTTGAATGTGCTGGTTTTTATTCCTGGTATAGGACTGTCCCACGGCGGAGCTACGAGATGGCTCCTCATCGGATCTTTTTCATTTCAGCCATCTGAAGTTTTGAAAATTGCATCAATTCTCTATTTCGCGACATGGCTATCTGAAGTAAAAGATGAAGTTAGAACTTTTAAATACGGCCTTGTCCCTCTCCTTGTACTCCTCAGTATCACAGGAGGAATACTCCTCGCTCAACCTGATACAGACACCTTTGTGGTAATCGCTTTCGGTTTGGTTGCGATGTTTATCGCTTCGGGTGCACGACTAAAAGATTTTTTGGTTTTGATATGTATTGGTGCGTGTGCATTGTCTCTCCTGGCTTTTACAAGACCGTACATCATGTCGCGTATCATGACCTTTATAAATCCCGCAGAGAATAGTCAGGGTTCAGGGTATCAAATACAGCAATCGCTCATCGCCATCGGGTCCGGCGGGCTTTTTGGGCGCGGTTTCGGACAAAGCGTTCAAAAATTTAACTACTTACCAGAACCCGTAGGGGATTCCATATTTGCCGTCGCGGGTGAAGAGTTCGGTTTTGTTGGTACGACAATGCTCATTGCAGTCTTTACCTTTTTTGCCTTACGGGCGCTCCTTTTGGCGACGAGACTCGCAAGCCAGTTTTCAAGCCTTGTCATGGTGGGACTGACATCCTATCTGATCGTTCAAGCGTTCATCAACATAGGTTCAATGATTGGTGTCATACCTGTTTCCGGCATCACCTTGCCCTTTGTAAGTCAGGGAAGTTCAGCCCTCCTTTTGTCACTATGTTCGGTGGGAATAATGCTCTCAATTTCACGGTACGCCAAACCCTCTCTCAAATAAAAACCTCAGGATATTTTTCTCTGTTTCGAGGTGTTTTTGTGCTATACTTTTCTCATTAAAATCGATTCCAAGAAACTATGAAAATTCTTCTTACAGGAGGGGGAACGGGAGGGCATTTTTATCCCATTGTAGCCGTTGCTCAATCTCTTAAAAAAATAATAAAAAACCAAAAGCTTATAGACGCAAAACTTTTTTATATGGCGCCATCGCCCTATAACGAGAGACTTTTGTATGAAAACGAAATAACCTTTGTGACATGTTATGCCGGAAAAGTACGACGCTACTTTTCTCTTCTCAATGTTTTCGATGTGTTCAAAACATTTGTAGGTATCATCAAGGCTTCTATAAACATATTTAATATTTTTCCTGATGTTGTTTTCGGTAAAGGTGGATATGTGAGCTTTCCTGCGCTTATAGCTGCTCGACTTTTTCGTATTCCGGTTGTTATACACGAGTCCGATTCAAAACCTGGTCGTGTAAACAAGTGGGCAGGAAAGTTTGCAAAGCGTATCGCTGTTTCGTATCCACAAGCTGCAGCTTTTTTCCCAAAAGACAAAGTTGCACACACGGGAAATCCTATTCGAAAAGAAATTGCCGAACCTCTGACCGAAGGAGCGCATGAATTTTTTGATATATCAAAAGAAGTTCCGACCGTAGTTATTTTCGGTGGATCTCAAGGTTCACAAAAGATAAACGATGCCATTATCGAAATCCTTCCTGATCTCGTAAAAGGCTACAATGTCATCCACCAAACAGGAAAAAATAATTTTGATGAAATGGTCAATACCGCTCAGGTAGTTTTTGGAGATAACCCTGACAGATTTCGCTATAAACCATTTGCATATCTCAATGATGTATCGATGCGTATGGCTGCTGGGGTAGCTACGGTCGTTGTGTCTCGTGCAGGATCAACCATTTTCGAAATAGCATCATGGGGAAAGCCGTCGATTATTATTCCTATTCCAGAAGATGTGAGTCATGACCAGAGATCAAATGCTTTTGCCTATGCAAGCACCGGTGCGTGTTCTGTAATCGAAGAGTTCAACCTTGCGCCTCATATACTCATGGGAGAAATAAATCGAATCGCACAAAACCCGAACGTTGCACAAAAAATGTCAGAAGCAACCAAGGCATTCAAACATCCAGATGCGGCTGATAAAATCGCCCAAGAAATAATCGCAATCGCCTTAACACACGTAAGCTAATCTAAAAAACCGTATGTCATTTCTTTCAAAACTTTTTACATCACACCCAAAAGTAATAACTCGTTTTGCCCCGAGCCCTACAGGACTTCTCCATGCCGGCAATTATCGAACCGCAGTTTTTGCGTACATCTATGCAAAACAAAACAAAGGTACCTGCATATTGCGCATAGAAGATACCGATAGAGAGCGCTCAAAAAAGGAATACGAACAAAATATTTTTGAAAGCCTTGCGTGGCTTGGGCTTTCTTTTGATGAGACATACAGACAGTCCGATCGAGGCGATCTCTACAAACAGTATCTCGAAAAACTCGTCAGCGGTGGTCATGCTTACGTATCAAAAGAACAAGCATCTGATGATACACAGGGAGCAACAGACCAAAAAGAGAGGAGAGCAGAAGTAATACGTTTCAAAAACCCAAACAAAAAAGTCCTCTTTCATGATTTGATCAGAGGAGACATAGAATTCGACACAACAGATCTCGGTGACTTCATTATTGCAAAAAGCTTTAACGAGCCTGTTTTCCATTTTGCGGTAGTGCTCGATGACTTCCTTTCGAAAGTCACACACGTTATCCGTGGAGAAGACCACATTTCAAACACACCTCGTCAGATACTCATTCAACAAGCCCTCGGTGCGCCACAGCCTACCTACGCCCATTTGCCACTCGTTTTGGCGGGAGATAGATCAAAGCTCTCAAAGAGGCGAGGGGCGCTCGCAATGACCGAATACCGCGATAGGGGCTATCTACCACAAACTCTTCTCAACTACATGGCGCTTCTCGGATGGAATCCTGGCACAGAAAAAGAACTTTTTACGCTCCCAGAACTCATTTCTGAATTTAACCTTGCGAAGGTCCAAAAAGGTGGAGCTATTTTTGACGAAAAGAAACTTCGTTGGCTTAACAAAGAACACCTCAAAGTAATGAATCTAGAGGATAGAATAAAGAATCTTGAGGAAAAACTAAAAAAAGCAGGAGGATTTGAGGCGATAAACAAAGAGATGCTCACAAAAATAGTTCCTGTTGTGTTTGAGCGACTCGAAACACTTGCTGATATAGATACCTTGATCAAAGAAGGTGATTTTGGCTATTACATAAAAGCACCTGAGTTTGATATAGAAAAACTTCTCTGGAAAGAAGAAAAAGATTTTTCCCTTACACAAAAACATCTCGCCGAGGTACAGAAACTTTTGGCGAACGGTTCGTTTTCATCTGAGGATGAAGTAAAAAAGGCAGTCTGGGCATATGCAGAAGCGTCAGGACGAGGAAATGTACTCTGGCCCCTCCGTGTAGCGCTTTCTGGTAAAGAAAAATCACCAAATCCTTTTGCCTTGGCATACATTTTGGGCAAAGAAGAGACCCTAAAGCGAATCAATCATGCAATTACACGTATCGATTTACAAAAAAATAAGTAGCATCCTCCTTTGTGGTGGAATAATTCTGTCTGCACTACCTATGCAGACAGTTTTTGCACAGGGCACAGAGGAACAATTGCGTGCTCAAATCAATGAAAAATCTACCGAGATAGAAAAACTACAAAAAGAGATTGATGAGTACTCAAAACTCTACAACGCGACCGCAAAACAAACACAAACACTCCAAACCGCGCTCAAGGGCCTCGAAATATCGAAAAAGAAACTCCAAACAGAACTCACACTCACTGAAAAAAATATAAAAATTGCCAACTCAACAATCGAAGAATTATCGATAGAACTTGAAAAAACAAAAAAGTTAATTGAGCTCAACTCGGAGGCTCTAAAGAAATCGCTTGTTTCTATTAATCAGGACGAATCAGAATCTACCATAGAAAATTTCATCAAATACGATAGTCTTTCGTCAGCATGGGACTCAGTAATGAGTCTCAACCGTTTTCAAAGAATGGTAAAAGTGGGACTCGTTACCGCAAAAGACTTGAGTGAAACACTCACCAAGCAAAAAAATGATCTCGATGCAGAGAGAAAGAAACTTCTCTCGTATCAATCACAACTTGTTGATAAAAAAATATCAGTAGAAGACAGCCAAAAAGAACAAGACAGCCTACTCTCAAAAACAAAAAACAAACAGTCTGAATACGAATCACTTCTCAAGGAGAAACAAAAACAAAAAGACGAGTTCGAGAAAGAGCTCTTTTCATACGAATCAGCGCTTCGTATCATTATCGATCCTTCAAGCATTCCTGGTGAGCGTTCGGGTGTACTCGCATGGCCACTTGATAACGTATTCATTACCCAGTACTTCGGCAAGACTGTGGACTCACGCAGGCTCTATGTTTCGGGAACACATAACGGTGTAGACTTTCGTGCAGGCATCGGAACACCAGTCAAAACAGCCCTCTCGGGAGTAGTGTGGGGGACAGGAAACACCGACATTGCGCGCGGATGTTACTCATATGGAAAATGGATACTCATCAAACACGCAAACGGTCTCACCACTATTTACGGACACCTTTCTCAAATAAAAGTAGTAGCGGGCGATAAGGTTATTACAGGAGACGTCATTGGTTACAGCGGAAATACCGGCTACTCTACAGGTCCCCATCTCCACTTTGGTGTATACGCTACTCAGGGAGTTATTATGGAAAAATACTCTCAAAGCAAGTCATGTAAGACGGTAGTATTACCTCTCGCAGACCCAAAGGCCTACCTCAACCCCATGTCATATTTGCCGAAAAGTCAGTAGAAAGGGTATATGCCCCTATGATATACTTTTTATATGATCAAGCTCATCATCCTAGGAGTACTCATCATCGTCATAATTAGCTTTTTGGGTTATGACTTACAGCAGTTTGTCGAAAGTCCAGTGACTCAAAAAAACTTCTCGTACGTAGGGCATGCAATTACCTATGTTTGGAGAGAATACCTCTCGACACCTCTCATTTATCTCTGGAAAAATGTTTTCATCGATCTCATCTGGGGAGCGTTTACCGAGAACATGGGACGTGTAAAAGACGGCATGCCTACTCAAATGCAAGAGATGGCTCCTCAACTCGTAAATTAAAAGACTGTACAAGATGGGGACTTTTATGTCCCAGTAAGTTATCCACTGTTGCAGGTGAACCAGAGTTCACCTATACTATATTCATACCACAAGGGTACTAATCTATCTCTAAAGTCTTTCAGACTAAGACATAGATGTCGTACCACAAGGGTACTAATCTATCTCTAAAGTCTTTCAGACTAAGACATAGATGTTGTACCCGAGTTAATAAGTAAAACGCATGAGTAAACAAACATTAATCAAAACAATAACGACCGAGTTAGAAATTCTCAACAATGAAGTAGACAGGAAAATCATTCGAGGGTTCTCCTACAAGCGAGAATCTCAGCGACACAAATTTCTTCTTTCTCAGCTTTCCACACTCAATGGATCACAGACACACAACTGGCTAGGGAAAACAATGCGTCTCATTTCAACCTTTATTCTATGATTGATAATCACAAAGAGAGCATTCTCGCTTTCTATACAAAACACAAAAGAATGCCCGGATATAAAGAGATCATGTCTCTTACGGGTTTCAAGTCAAAAAATGCAGTATACAAGCTGATTAATAAACTTGTTGAACTAGGCGTCCTCTCCAAGGATGCTCAAGGAAAGATCACTCTCGTACGCCAGATGAACGAAGTACCTGTTTTAGGTCTTGTAGAAGCCGGTTTCCCGACCACACACGATGAAGAACTCACTGATACGCTCGATATAAACACCTACCTTGTCGAAGACAGAGAAAAAACCTACCTCCTCGAGGTAAAAGGGGACTCAATGATAGAAGAAGGCATCTTTGAAGGAGACATGGTTGTCGCTGAGAAAACAAAAAAAGAACCAAAAGACGGAGACATTGTCATCGCACACATAGATGGTGGTTGGACTATGAAGTACTTTAGAAAAAAAGACGGTCGTGTGTACCTCGAACCCGCAAACAAAAAGTACAAACCTATCTATCCAGAATACGATCTCGACATTGTAGCTATCGTAAAAGGAGTTATTCGGAAGTACTAATAAAAACCCCGTACAGGGTTTTTATTTTTGCTATACTAAGATATACATGACTCTCGAACACTTTTTGTCACAACCCGGATCAATTGTTACAGGTCTGCACTTGCTTGGTGTAGCTCTCGGTATCGGAGGCGCAACAGTTGCAGACATACTCTTTTTTCGGTTCTTAAAAAATTACCGCATATCAAAAGGGGAGAAGTCTATACTCGAAATATGCTCAAAAATACTCTGGTTAGCGCTCCTCATCCTCTTTGTCACTGGTATAGGACTCTTTTCACTTGATGCAGAAAACCTTCTCACCAATGGAAAGTTTCAGATGAAAATGATTGCGCTCGGCATCATATTTGTAAATGGCGTTGCGCTCAATATGATAGTTACACCATGGCTACTCAAGATACCTTTTGATGCACCTTCGAAAACCATGACTTCCAAAGTACGCCTCATGAGACACCTTTCTTTTATGTTGGGGGCAATATCCTTTGTGTCGTGGTACTTTATTTTTGTCATAAGTGCTCTACGAGACGTCATTTTGCCCCTCGGTCCGCTTTTCATACTCTATAGCACCTTTATTGGTCTAGGAATTATTGGATCTCAATTTTTTGAACAGCGCATTTCAAAAAAAGCTCACAAAGAAAAAAGAAAATAATCACTTACACCTCCCCTCGTATAAAAAATAAAAAAGGGGAGGTGTTTTTGTTAAAAAAACCTACAAACCCCCTACTATAGAAAAAATTATTTTTGGATGACCCCAGGCATCCTTACCAAGTATCATCTCGGATATCGAGGATAGCTCCTAGAGGCGTATAGAGGCTCGTTTTATGGCTTAATATCGTGGAAGCCTTAAAACGCACCTTATGTATGATTTCACATACAAAGAGTCACATGAGATGCGACACAGAGATCCAAAACTAAAAAAATAATGGAGAGATGGAGAAGAGAGTACGGTACAAAAAATAATCACACAAAACTTTTTATAGTAATTAAAAATCTAAAACAGTAAGAGAAGGGGTGGGAATAAAGAAATGATTAAAAGGCGCCAAACCCTTATTCTATAATAGACTACCTACCGGAAAGATATATTGTGCGACACGTATATAATAAGCTTCCTATCCATACATATCCCTATAATGGATTTATTCCCTTGTGCCACGACATCTGCACTGAAAAAATATTCTCTACGATCTATCTAAAATATTTTTTAATTCTTCCCTATAAAGATGTCGCCGAAAAAATAAAAATCACTTTATCCTTTTTCTCTCTTTTTTACCTCGATAGGGAGGGTACCTATCAAAAGCATAAAACAAGGTGTCCTTATTCCCTCCTCTTTACCCTCTATCCCTCATTTCAGACAAACAAAAAACCAACCCGATGAAGGATTGGTTTTTTGTTTTTTAGAGATTACTTTAAAGCAACCTTTGAATACTTACTCCAACATTTCGAGGAGTGTACCCATGGCTTGTCTCCATACTTACCGTAGAGCCACTTTGCATAAGCAAGGTTTCCCTCAAGGGTATAGATATTGAATCCGAGTTCAACTGCGTCTTCCTCGTGATAATGCTTGTTAATCTGCATTATACCGATGTCGTCGTCGTTTACTTTACCTCGGAGAACATTACCATTCTTGTCGAATTGTCTAAATGTAGATTCACATTGAGCAATCTCGGCGAGAATAGGATCGTCTTTAAAGTACTCACGAACATAATTTTCAAGTGTAATAGGATGTTCGGTAAGGGCGAATTCTTGTGCTTCAACAGGTGTAGTTGTTCCCTTTACTTCCGATACCTCTGCTTGTGACAAAGGTGAGAAGGCTGATGCAAGCAAAAGAATGCCTGTAGTGAGTTCCATCATAATGTAAAGGTTCTGTTTTTAAAGTGTGGCGCCCTATCAACTTACGTTTTTGAGAGCGATACCCCTTAAAAAGAAGCACCAGAGAATTACTCTGATGTACTATCATTATAGCACCTTACGTTCTTATTGTCAAGATATCACCATGCACAAACACCCTTGTCAAAACGCAAAATACGGCTTTACAGAGCCGTATTTTTCTTGACATACCCTTAAAAATCTAGGCTTATACTACCCTCTTACCCTAAGCTTTTTTGCTATATTCGAGAGGAATATCAAAAGGTTCAAACTCAGGAAGTAGTTTCTTGCCATAAATCACCCGGGAGAAGGCTTCCGCCTCCAAATAAACGTCTCTCAAAGCATTGTGAGGCTTTGGATTAGAAGGTAAACCGATACGAGAGAGCAACGCATCGAGCCCGAGTCCTGAGTGATTGTTTTTTGTAGGTATAGGTCTTCCCTGCTCCAAACACTTGGCATAAGCGATCGAATGAAGATCCACAGTGCGATATGCAAAATTCCACTCAATATGATTTCTCGCACAAGCAGCGCGCATAAAATCCCTATCAAAAGAAGGGTTCTCTCCTGCGAGAGTTTGTTCTGATATGGTATGTGCCCACGCAATAAACTTTGTTACAAGCTCTTTTTCTGACATACGATGAGGATCCTCAGCCACCTCTTGGGGTATACCGTGTACTACCTCGGCCTCATCGCTCCACTTTGCACCTTCAAACATGCGACATTCTCCATAAAACTCATTGCTTGGATTATCAAAATCGAGAGCAGCAATTGAAAGAATTGAGTGCGAATGAGGCTCTACTCCCGTTGTCTCTGTATCTACTATTATCATACTTATTATTTTCTAAACTTATTAAAAAATGAATGTATACGGAAATGATGTTTGTCGACGTGTTTTTTGATTCTTGGAAAACGAATGAGCACAGTATCAAAACGATGCTTAAATGCCGGAGAGGTAATGGTGAGCAGGTATATGCCAATAACGATAAAAAGGATGCCCTGAAGAATTGGCAGGAATAGTCCCACGATACCGAGAACAATAACGAGCAGAGCAAAAACCTGTAAACTTATTCGATATACATGCCTCATGCAGTCATTGTAGCAGATAACCGCCCCCGCAAACACAGATAAGGCTATATGCCTTTGCAATTTGCTGCGGGGGTATACCCTTTTGCCACGGCTTCTTCTTTTGTTTGAAACCAAACCTTATTTACCTCAGCTATACGGAGAGCTCCGGAGCACCACGGTAAATGAAACTTTGTACCGTTTTTTGAGCCAACATAAGTCCCCTGTGATACAGCCTTCTCAGTCGTCTCCTTTTTAGGAGTAGTCTCGACCGACGGCTCCAAAACTTCTGTTGAGGCACCTAAAACACGAGGATTTTCTGTTGGTAGAGACTCTATGGTAACCGGCACCACCCTTTCATCAAAAACAGAAAGCCTGCCGAGGAAAAATGACCCTAAGGCCACCAAAATCATCAGTAATACAAGGTATATTTCGGTCTTTTCTATAAACGTGGCTACCCCCTTGATTTTCTGACCTATTTCCCGTATACTCATGTATCTAAGTATATAAGAAAAACAAGACGAAACCCATAGACGGGCAAGTCTTTTAAAAAACTATGGCAACAAAAAAGAGTGGAGGTACAGTTAAAAACGGACGAGATTCAGGACCAAGATACCTTGGAGTGAAGCTCTACGCTGGCGAAAAAGCAAAAGCTGGTTCTATTATCATACGACAAACAGGTCTTGTTACCCTTCCTGGTGAAAACACTGACATCGGAAAGGATTACACCATCTACTCTCTCACTGAAGGTACTGTTTCTTTCGGAACAAAAAGAAAAATAGGCTTCAACGGTAAGTCAAAAACAAAGAACATAGTGCACGTTAAGAAATAAATAAAAAAACCGCTCCTTCTCTGGAGCGGTTTTTTTATTATTATTTCTTTCCTTTTACAACGAGAGTGAACCGAGCAGTCTTTCCTTGAACCTTGATATCAATCATGTGCTCGCCTGTAGTCTTTATTGGCTTTTCAAGCTCAATACACTCAGGAAGGAGGTCTATACGAGAAGATTCGTGAACCTTGGTCGCAATATCCTGTTTGCTCAAACCATCATAGAGATGACCCTGTTCATTTGCATTAACTTCGATCTCAACACGTGTATCGTGTATAGATTTGAGATTCTTTACAATGAGGTCTTCTTTTATTTTCTTTTCCGCAAGCTCCTGAGACTTCTTGAGCTCAACATTCTTTAGAGCTTGAGCTGTCGCAACCTCTGCGAGATTCTGAGGTATGAGAAAGTTAAGAGCATACCCATCAGCAATAGTCTTTATGTCATTCTTCTTCCCTACCCCCTTTATGTCTTTCAGTAATACTACCTTCATATGGATTAAATATTTGATTAATAGTCGCTATACCTTACCAGAATAATGCTTTCTATTCAACACCTCCCCTTTATTGTTTCTGTGAGAGTAATTCAACGGCTTTTTCCATCTGAGGATCTTTTTTATCCAAGAAATCAGCCTCTGTAAACTCAACAACGTACTGCGGTGTGATACCTGTCTTTGAAATTGATGTACCTTTTGGAGTAAGCCATCGTGCAATAGTCACCTTTATTGAGGTCTCAGGGGTAATCTTTACAAGTTCCTGAACAGATCCCTTTCCGAAAGTTTTTGTTCCGACGAGTGTCGCTACTCCGTTTTCTGAAAGCGCACCCGCGAGAATCTCAGAAGCAGAAGCAGAACCACCATTTACCAATATCACCATCTGTAAATCATCTCCAAAGATATCGTAACCCTTGCTTCTATAAATATGTTCTTCTTTTTGTTTACCGAACTCTTCCTTGAGAACAATCTCACCCTTTGGAAGGAACCAGCTCGCCATATCTACCGCAGCTTCGAGATATCCACCAGGATTACCTCTCAAGTCCAAGATGAGCTTCTTTGATCCTGAGTCAACGAAGTCTTTGAGAGCATTTCTAAAGAGATTTGCTGAGTTTGCAGAAAAACTATAGAGCTCAATCACAAAGATTCCATCCTTTCGAAGTCCTGTACCGCTTTGTGCTGAACCCGCTGTTGCCACTTCGTCTTTGGTCTTTGTACGAATAGTTGGAATATCAATGACCGCACGAGTTACCTTTATTTCAAGGGGTGCTTTTTCACCTACTCGGTTAAGGGTGAGAGTAACAGAAGTACCCGCTTTTCCACGAATAAGCTTGATTGCGGCTTCAAGTGCGAGACCTTCAGTAGAAGTAGTATCGATTTTTAGCACCTGATCACCGGTTTTAATGCCCGCACGCTCGGCCGGAGAGCCTTTGATAGGAGCAACGACGGTAATGCGTCCATCTTTGATTCCAACTTCCATACCCACACCTTCAAAATTACCCTTGATCTCTTCCTCAAATATTTTTGCTTCTTCTGGAGGGAAAAATACCGTATACGGATCATTAAAAGAATCAGCAAGACCTTTTATGGATCCCCAGACACGTTCCTGTGGTGGAGTAGAGGTACCCGCAAATTTATCATTGAGAACGGTCCATGCTTTCCAAAAAGTAGAGAAATCAACAGAATCCTGTACTGCAGAATCTGAGTTCGCAATGAGCGCAGGCACAGCACTTTCTGGTCCTTGGGTGGAACCGGCAAAAAAACCAAACGAAAAAGACCCGAGAATGACGAAACCTAAAATAATCGCAAGGCTAAATCTTTTTGATGTGTGCATCTTCCTAAATATTCATAAAGAAAAACCCTACATGAGGCCTTTCTTGGTTTAATAATTACATAACAGAAGCTCAGTAATAAGACGTATCAAACACGCTCACACAGAAAGCAGTATGTACTTATAAGTATATAGCAAAAACAAACAAAAATCTCCACAAAAATTGTTTCGTAATTATCCCCTGACTGTTCTATAATAAAAGAATGATTAAAAAACACGTCTACAAAGACATCACGTGGATTGACCTAGAATCACCGACAAGCGATGAAGTAAGAGAAATAATGGATGAATACAAAATACATCCGAGTGCCGCACAAGGTCTCCTTCTTCCTAATACAAAACCGAGTATCGATGTGTACGATGACTATATATACCTCATCCTTCACTTTCCCGCATGGAAACATAGCCACAACGACACTGTTCAAGAAATAGATTTTATTATCGGCAAAAAAATTATTGTTACCGCCCGCTACGATGCTATAGACGGTATACATAAATTTTCAAAGCTTTTTGAAGTACATTCCCTTCTCGAAAAGAAAAGCCAATTGGGTGAAAATGCCGGATCTGTGTTCTTTTATATGATACAAGAGCTCTATAACTCTCTTGATGACGAACTCGAATCGATCAAAGACACTCTCGCCGATATAGAGAAAAAAATATTTAGTGGTCATGAAAAAAAGATGGTGTTCAAGCTATCTCAAGTAAGCAGAGAGCTCCTTTCGTTTAAACACTGTCTTGATCTCCACGAACATCTCCTTACCACATTTGGTAACCACACAAAAACACTTTTCGGAGAAAGCTACACCCACACCGTCGAAAAGATTCTCAGTGCCGAAAATCATATCTCAAAAAAAATACACGGCCATAACGAGTCTGTTCGTGAGCTCAGGGAAACAAACAATGCTCTCCTCGAGGCAAAACAAAGCGAAATTATGAAAACATTCACTGCTATCACCCTGATTTCGTCGTTTCTCACTATTATTTCGAGCTGGTTCCTCATTGAATCACCCGATAAGCCTTTTTATGGCACCGATCACGAATTCTGGGCAGTAGGTTTCATAATGCTTCTCCTTGGAACACTCCTCGCATTACTCATGCGCCTTCGAAAATGGCTCTAGTCATCTCTCTATGAATATTTTTCTACACAACACACTGACAGGAAAAAAAGAAGTCTTTACACCTATCTCAAAACCATTTTTTGGTCGTCCAAAAGTGGGCATGTATCACTGTGGCCCTACCGTATACAACTATCCACACATTGGAAACCTTCGTGCATACGTCTTTGCAGACACTCTCAAGCGCCTCATGAAAGCATCTGGGTACAAAGTAGAACAAGTCATCAACATTACCGACGTGGGACACCTCGTAAGCGATGCTGACACAGGAGAAGATAAAATGGAAAAGGCTCGTGCACGCGAAGGCAAATCAGCACAAGATATCGCGAACTTTTACACACAGATATTTTTCAAAAACCTTAAAGACCTCAACATAGACACCGAAAAAACACATTTCCCGAAGGCGACAGAGTATATTCCCGAACAAATCGCCATTGTAAAAACTCTTGAAAAAAAAGGTTTTACTTATAAAACATCGGACGGTATTTACTTTGACACCTCTCGATTCCCTCACTATGGCAAACTAGGAAATATAGACATACAAGGAATTCGTGAGGGTGAGCGTATTGGCACACACGCAGAAAAGAAAAACCCTACAGACTTTGCTCTGTGGAAATTCTCTCCAAGCGATCACAAGAGAGAGCAAGAGTGGCCATCACCATGGGGTGTTGGTTTTCCTGGTTGGCACATTGAATGTTCTGCCATGTCAAAAGCGCTCCTCGGAACAACTTTTGATATCCACACTGGAGGCATCGATCACATTCCAGTTCATCACAACAACGAAATTGCTCAATCCGAAAGCGCGCACGATAAAGAATTTGTTCACTATTGGCTTCATAGCGCGTTTGTGACAATCGAAGGAAGTAAAATGGCTAAATCAGAAGGAAATTTTCTTACCCTTCAATCAATTAAAGAAAAAAATATCAGCCCCCTTGCCTATCGCTACTTTCTCCTCGGTGCACGCTACTCAACACCTCTGAATTTTACATGGGAAGCATTAGAAGCTGCACAAACTGCATACAAACGAATGAACTCAAACGTAGCCGAACTGCCGAATGGAGGTAGAGCGCGCACAGACCTCGTACAAAAAGCACTTTCTTTTATTAGTGACGACCTAGACACACCAAAAGCACTTGCTCTCGTGTGGGACATTCTCAAAGACGACACACTCTCCCCTGCTGACAAGAAAGCAACAATTGTAAAGATAGATGCCTTACTGGGCCTCCTCACAAAAGAACAAGAAAAAGCCTCAGTTATTCCTCCCGCAGTTCAGGCACTCGCCCTCGAACGACAAAATGCTCGCGTACAAAAGGACTGGAAAAAATCAGACGAACTTCGTGACAAAATAAAAGCAGAAGGGTTTGAGATAAAAGATACACCACACGGATATACACTTACGCAACTATAAGATATACACATCTTAGAAACAGATTATAAACGACTGCACTAGAGTGCGAGTCGTTTTTGTTTGCTAGAATGGATACATGGCACAAGCACGAAGTATAAAAATTCCCCCTCAGAACACGGAAGCCGAGCAAGCGCTTCTCGGTTCGATCATGATTAAATCAGACATGCTCAATGAGGTGAGCGATTTTATTTCTGACAACACATTCTATTCTGACAAACACAAAACAATCTGGAAAACGATTATTGATCTCCATCAAAAAGGTGAACCTATTGATCTCCTTTCTCTTTCAAACAAGCTCTCAGAGGTTGGTAGGCTTGAAAACATTGGTGGGTCAGCCTACCTCGCTGACCTTCTCGAAAAGGTGCCTTCAGCCTCAAACGCAAAACACTACGCCGATATCGTACAGAAAAAGAGCATGATGCGTCGACTCATAGAAGCAGCCGATTTCATCGGCTCTCTCGGTTACGATGAAGCAGGTGAACTCGAAGAAATACTCGATACTGCAGAAAAAAGGCTTTTCGATATTACTAACTATTCAGGTTCAAATAAATTCGTTGAGCTCAAAGACACACTCTCGGAAGCTTGGGAGCGTCTTGATAGACTACACAAAACAAAAGATGAGCTACGCGGTGTACCAACCGGCTTTAGAGATCTTGATAATAAACTTTCTGGATTACAAAAATCAGACCTCATTATTCTCGCGGCGCGTCCTTCAATGGGTAAAACCTCTCTCGCGCTCGATATTGCTCGTCAGGCGGCTGTTAATCACAATATACCAGTAGGTATCTTCTCTCTTGAAATGAGTTCTCAGCAACTTGTAGATAGAATGCTCGCCGCTGAATCACGTATTGATGCATGGAAACTCCGTACCGGTAAAAATCTTCACATCGAAAACGACTTCGTCAAAATCCGTGATGCTATGGACAAACTCGCTAAAGCCCCTATTTTCATTGATGACACACCAGGAAACAACATCCTCAAAATGCGCTCAATCGCGAGACGACTTATGGCAGAACGCCCACTCGGTCTCATTATTGTCGACTATCTCCAGCTCATGGTCCCTGTACAGTCGAAAAATAATGACAATCTCGTTCAACAAGTAACCGAAATCTCTCGCTCGCTCAAAAACCTCGCCCGCGAACTCAATGTTCCTGTTCTCGCTCTCTCACAGCTCTCTCGTGCCGTAGAATCCCGCGGAGGAAAACCTCGCCTCTCAGACCTTCGTGACTCTGGATCTATCGAGCAGGACGCTGACGTCGTTATGTTTATTCACCGAGAAAAAGATGAGTCAGGTGAGCAAGCTCGCGCACGAGATGCAGAAGTTCTCATTGAAAAGCACCGTAACGGTCCGACAGGAACTATCAAACTCTTCTTTGATAGCGATAAATCAACCTTCGTTTCCATTGAAAAAGGTGATTTTGGAGATTTTCACCAAGCGGGAGAAACAAACGTTAGTTTTTAAGGTTGCTTTCTATAGACCTCGAGGAGTTTTCCTCGTGTTATTGGACCTACAATACCGTACGCGGGGTGCGTAGGATTTGCGATCTCATATTTAATCTGGAATCGTTGCACTGCCCTTTTTGTAAGGGGACCAAAATTACCGTTAATGATTCCCTCTGGGTACACCGTTTTGTCTTTAGCAAGAATTGTTTGTAAAAGCACCACATCATCTCGTGAACCTTGATACAAGAAGCACAAGAAACAGTACGACACGGGTGCCGAAGATGAGGTAGATGAAACTGAAGCTGAAGAATTATTTTTAGCGAAAGTACGAGCAGCGCTTGCTTTATCAGAACGAATGACCCCGAGAGAGATGAAGAGTTCAACGAGCTTACCGAGTTCTGTGTTTGAGGCTGTCTCAATAACTGACGTTGCCACGACATCTTGACCAGTCGATGGTGCTGTTTGAGAAACAATTCCCACCGAGGACGCATCCATAAAAGAAGCGGTCACAACAACACTCGAAGAAACCGTAAAGACACATGATGGGGAAATTCCCACACAAACACCTCCAGACCAGCCGATAAATACAGAGCCTGTGTTTGCGGTAGCGCGTAACGTAACAGATGTACCTTTTGCAAACCCGACCTCTGAACAATCACTCCCGCAAGAGATGCCTGGACCAGAAACAATACCCAAACCAAGACCTGATTTTGAAACAGTTACAGTATATGTACCTTGAGCGGTCGAGGTACTTGCCTGCTGATTAGGAGTAGTGACTACAGGGGCGGTTGGTGTCACCGCAGGGGTTATTGGTGTATTTGGAGTAGCAGGAACACTGGTATTACTCTTACCTTGATGCATTACAATCGGAGGATTACCATCTGGACCTTCAGGTCCAAGACCTCTACAAGGGTATGATGAATGCGCAGGATCAGTACAGTCACGAAGCTTTGTCCACAAAACCCCTGTGGTGCTCTCGAGTTTATAAATAGTATTGCCGTGTTGATTTGCCCAACGACCTTGTGTATTTGGATCACCATTATGCATAATGCATTTTCCAGGATTCGCAGGATCAGGACCCCATGTCACTTTGTAATAGAGACATCCCGTTACTTTTGATTGAGGGTTACAACCTAGAACCTCGCGAGGGTCTACTTCTGCACACATGTCTGGTTTGCTCCAATAACCACCAGAAAATCCAGTGATACCTCGCCCCTGAACACGATCTGTGTATTCGATAATTTCATCATCACCGTTGGCGTAACGATACCAAGGCATAAGACTCAAAAGAAAACCGTATTTCATAATATAAGGAGCAGCAACAGGTTGATAGTTTCTTCCCTGTGAACTCGTAGTTTTTGTTCCTCCCGCGGGACCATCAATATAACCATAAGGATCTCCGCTTGCGCCGTTATTATCATAACCAGTGCCCCCTTTATTTAAAGATGCCCACTGAGCAAAGTGACGGAGCCAATATGTTGCCTCACCCCAAGCACCCGTTTCACCTTCACCCCACAACACAGCACCACTTTGGCCTCGATAAATCTGCGCATCTTCCTGGAAAAACTGCTTTGACAAATAGTATGGATCAGTGGCGACAGAACGCACTTCACTTAAAATAGCAGGATCATCGTACAATGCAGCAAAAAACGCAACGGCTGGTTTCTTTCCTAGTTTTTGACCCGCACCTGAGCCAAAAGGAATCCCCAACTTAAACATTCCACCGTATGCATCAATTCCCCTCTGCATAAGCGCGTACACAGCAGTTGCTTTTGCAGAAGTCGATTCCGTTCCTAGAACATTCAAAACTCCACCCAGATACGCGCTCGAAACATATGCCCCGTAGTTTGCCACCACGTTTAGTGGCAAAGTAATACGATATAAATCAGTGTCATTGTTTGCATTACCAAGTTCATACATAGGAACTGTCCACGTCTTCACAATATTTGCAACACTTGCCTGAAAATTTGATGCCCCAAGAGCAGATGTGACTTCGGGTAACGATGAAAGTCTATCAAGTCGAACTTTGTCTGTTGTAAAAAGAGGTTTCCATGAACCATGAAAAGGTGGGCGAAACACGGTCGAACCGTTGTTTGGTGGAATATCACTTAACACCGTGAGTACATCATCGGACGCTACACAACCATTACTGTCACGACATCCGGTAGGATTACCAACTGATGCTTTAAAAATAGACTGCCCCGGCAAAGCATTGTAAGGCAACTTTGTCATGATGTTGAGATTTGCATCATAACTATACGGACGAAGGGTCAAAATACCATGCTTGAGAGGGTTCGATGGATTAACTTCTGCACCATTGGTTACGCCTCCAGGTAATATATTTGTGATAGTCACTGCGGAAACGCGTTTTCCAGAATCATCAATAGGTACAACCCAATATTCTCCGTTCACAAAGGTACCATAACGACACGGTTTTCCTCCGCAATTAAACTCCCACGTAAAATCAACTCCCCCACTGGTCCTCGTAACAGATGTGCCTGTGCCAGAAATAGACGCAGGTGCTTGAGCGGGTGCAGAAGACACAGAAAAAGAAATTGAAAGATCATTTGTTGAAGCATTTCCAGATGCATCGCGACAACGTACACGATATACATACGAGTTTCCACTCGCAAGACCAGACACAATAGTTGAGTGACTAGTCCCTCCCGTATTAGAGAACACAAAACCCATTGAAGCATAAGGAATCCCACTTGATGTGTCATATTTACACTGTGCATTTTCATTAGTTGAGAGGGTCAACGTTACGGACTCTGTACCTGCAGACAAATTGCCCGCAGGTGATCCAGAAGAGAGGGATGGAGGCGTTGTATCTCCACCAGACACAGGTGGGTTTGTTTGTGCTTGTGTTGGTGTTGGTGACGTAGGAGTTGATACTGCAGACCCTGAACCGCTTGTATTTGTATTAAAAGCGTATAACTGAGAAATTTCTTCTGTCGAAAGAGTTCTATTGTAAATACGCAGATCATCTAAAGAATACTGAAAAAATACCGTAGGAGCTCCTGTTGTTGGCGAAGACGCTCCAGCGGTCAAAGTTGCACTTCCACGAGAAGGATGAGCTGTTGGTGTTACAGAAAGAGGAACCAAAGCACCATCGACATATAGACGATAAGTCGAATTATCACGCACCAAAGCTATATGGTGCCATTCGGTGTCTTTAATAACCTGACTTGCTGATTGTCCATTGCTAGCATAAATGCTAAAACCACCAAAAGAAATAGCGTTCTCGTTGGTCATACCAAGAAACCATCCTCGATTACTGTTTCCTTTTTTATTAATAAAAGTACGACTGACGCCAAGAGAAGGAACTTTTATCCACAAAGATGCAGTGAAATAAGTTTGAGAAAGATCAAATAGCTCACTTGGATACCCAGGACCAAACATAGCGTAGTCGTCTACCCCATCAAATGAAAGTGCACCACCAATACGTCCAGTAACCCACGCGGGGCTATTCACCAGAGTGGACGTATACCCACTACCAGAGGAATCAGACGCTGTTGTTCCACCACCCTCATCGAGAGCAAACCACCCAAGTAAACTTGAGCCACTACCTGCTATGGCAGAAATTTGAGTTTTCGAAGTAAAAGGTATAGGACTCTTAAAATATAGAAAAATAATAAGACCAAGTGCCGCACACCCAAAAATAAGAGGAATTTTTTTATCAAACATATATGCTATAAGTATACAATCAAAAAAAATTTAAACGAGGTGGTTATTTGGATACTTACGCGCTAAAATAAAACCTTATGGACTCCTTCGAGAAACTTGTCTCGCTTTTCAAAGAATTTCCTGGAATCGGCCCTCGCCAAGCTGAACGTTTTGCCTATTTCCTTCTCTCGCAAAATAACGAATACCGTAAAACTCTTTCTCAAGAAATCGTACACATTGCTTCAAAAATGAAGTCGTGCCCTGTCTGTTTTCGTTTCCATACAGGTCAAACAGAAACATGCTCTCTCTGTAAAGACGTAACTCGTGACAAACACACACTCCTTGTTGTAGCAAAAGACGTTGATTACAAAGCTATTGAAAAAACAAAAACATACACCGGACTCTATTTCATACTTGGCGGTACCATCCCTATTCTCGACAAAGAACCAGAAAAAAGAGTTCGTCTAGAAGAGCTCAAGGAACACATCGAAAAAACAAAAACAGACCTCAAAGAAATTATCCTCGCACTCAGCATAACAACCGAGGGTGAATACACTAGAGAGTTTATCGAATCACAGATTCGACCTCTTATTCTCGGCACATCAATACAGATCAGTATTCCTGGACGAGGTATGTCTACGGGAACAGAAATAGAATACTCTGACACAGAGACGATAAAAAACGCACTCAGTCATCGCACTCTTGAATAAAACCTTATTCAACCTGACGAACAAAAGGCATTTTAACCACAAAAGTTGTTCCTTTGTTTAATCCTTCTGATTTTACACAAATACTACCGTTGTGACGTTCGATAATTTGTTTGGTCATGAAAAGTCCGATACCCATACCCTCGGTATCTGCCTTTTTTGCCTCAGGGCTTCTAAAGAATTTTGTAAAAATGCGAGGAAGATCCTCCTTTGAAACGCCAATACCGCTATCTTGAAACTCAATACGTACCCATGAATTATTTTCCTCACGAATAGTTACCGTAATAGAACCTCCTTCTGGAGTATACGATATAGCGTTCTCGATAAGAATTTGAAATACGAAATAGAGGCGACGAACATCTGCCTGAACGTGAGAAACCGGAACTGGGCATATTACATTTAATGTAATCTTTTTATCAGCAATTCTCTTTCGAGCGAGAGTAACTATTTTTTTGATTCGATCGGGAATATCAAAATCTTCAAAGGTATACATATAGCTCGAATCATCTGCTTTTGAGAGACCAATAAGCATGTCTGTGAGCTCAACAAGTAATTCATCTGCCCTCTCAATCTCCTGAACAGCCTCCTCTTTTTCTGACTCATCAGGAACACGACGCAAAAATTCAGTTGCCCATTTTATACGCGTAAGAGGTGTTCTAAATTTGTGCGTAACCACAGTAATAAATTCATACTTGAGAACATCAAGCTCTCGCAATTTTTCCCAAACAAGCCCCCCAATAAATACAGCAGTAATAGAAGAAAAAAGTGGCACTAACCAATCAGGAAAGCCCGGCTGAGCCTCTAGGAGCCATGTATTAGCGAGATTTATGCTTCCAATACCCAAACCAACACTTCCTACAACAATTGCGTAGCTCAGGGCACGCTTTGCGACCACACGAATATCCATTAAGTCATACTTCAAAATACCGTACGCCAAGGGAACGATATAGAGAGTGGAAATGCTTGAATAAAGCGGATCTATTTCAATATTGTAAGCGAGAAAAAAAGCGATAGGCGCAAAACCATACCCAACCCAGAGCGATGGAATGAAATACCTAATACGGTTTTTGGTTTGCGCATCTGAATGTAAATATGCGTACACCAAGTGATAGCTCGTATAGAGTGCAGAAGCAAAAAAGAAAACAATAACAAGCCAGTAATGTTCCCCTGGTACGTAGTAGTTAGTGAGATACATTTTTGAAACAGAAGGCAACAAAAATGCGAGAGGATGAGTAAGAAAATATGTAAATAAAATTATTCCTGTTGAATAAATACCGATAAGCATCGCCTTCTCCTCTTTATCTTTTTTGAGTACAGCTAAAATCCAATGAATCGTAAGGCATGCTACGAATATCTGACTCAAACCGAACATAAAGATAGACTGTGACGCCTCACCATTTGAAACGTTGATACCAATAAGGTGAGAAATTTGGAAAATCGCAAGAGCGAGCGTCATGAGCAAGAAAAGCACATGAGAGGTATGACGAGAACTTTTGAGATACACGACAATACCGAAAATTACGGTAAAGAGAAGGCCGAGTGAGTAGGTAAAATTGGTTACCGTTAATTGAATATTATCGAGAGGAAAAAAAGTAGTTATTATCATTTATTTTTTCTTTTAAGTACTTTTAATACTGCCTCCTGTATGTGCGTTTCCCCCATTTTATAATGCTCAATCAATTCGGATGGTGTACCGGATTGCCCAAAGAGATTGTGAACGCCGACAAACTCAATAGGTACAGGATGTAGTCGAGCAGAACACTCAGCCACAGCCGATCCCATACCGCCAGAAATCTGATGCTCCTCAACGGTAACAAAAGCACCACACTCGCGCGCCAAAGCAGAAATTGCTTTTTCATCGAGGGGTTTAATAGTGGCAAGATTTATCACCTTTACGCCAATTTTTTGCTTTTCAAGATCTCGTGCAACGAGAAGCGCCTTGTGTAGAAGGGCTCCCGTAGCAATGATAGCGACCTCGGCCTTCCCCACAACCGGCTCAAAATACGTTTGAGCTTTCCCAATTTCAAAAGGTGTTTCTGCGGTAGTAATGAGAGGTGTTTTTTCTCGCGCGAGACGAATATACGTCGGATGTGGAGTTTGTGCACATGCTCGTGTGGCTTTTTCTGCCTCAATTGCATCACATGGAGAAATAACCACCATGTTTGGGATAACACGGGTAATAGCAATATCCTCTACGGCTTGATGTGTACCTCCATCAGGGCCAACTGAGATACCCGCATGAGAACCTGCTATGACAACCTTTCTATCGTTATAACAAATAGTAGTTCTAATCTGCTCCCAATTTCTACCCGGTGAAAACATTGCATACGAAGTAATAAAAGGTATTTTACCCATCGCAGACATACCTGACGCAACGCTAGCAAGGTTTTGTTCAGCAATACCTATCTCAATAAATCGCTCGGGAAACTTTTTTGCAAAAAGATGCATCTGTGTTGACTCAGTCAGGTCAGCACACAGACCAACGATACGAAGATCAGCCTCTCCTGCGGACAATAAACCTTCGCCAAACCCCTTACGAATGGGAACCTGTTCGACATTATTATCGAAAATCTTTGTATTAAGTTTTAACCTTGGATTTAACATGGGATTTGGAAAGCATTATCTTTCACCAAGTCACGGATATTTTTCTGTTGAAAAATTCCGCGACCCCGCCTCGGCACGTCTGCCTCCGGCCTTGCGCTTTGGGTCCCACCCCAAAGCTCACCCTTACGAATGGGAACCTGTTCGACGTCGCGGTCAAATATTTTTTGATTTAATTTTTGAGAAGGAGAAATCATAAAGAAATACCATTATTCATGCTCATTTTTAATCTTACCGCCAAATGTCCGAAGTTCTTTGAGCGCAAGCATCGCCTCCTCCTTGTTTGGAGGTTTTCCATGCCACTCATACTTTCGTTCAAACTGAGGCACACCTTTTGACGCAATCGTCTGAGCAACAATCACTGAAGGTTTATCAAACACTGCACGCGCCTTACCAAACGCTTCATCAATAGACCTAAAATTATGTCCATCAATTTCTTGCACATGGAGATTAAAAGTTTCAAGTTTTTTACACAACGGCTCAAGAGGCATAACATCCTCTGTAAACCCATCAATCTGAATATTGTTTCGATCAATAATAATAGTGAGATTTTGAATCTTTTCTTTGCCTGCAAGCATAAAAGCCTCCCAATTTTGACCCTCATCAAGTTCCCCATCACCGAGCAAACAGTAGAACTGTCTTTGTGAACTCCTACCCTCATCTATTCTATTGGCGAGTGCCATACCGACAGCCTGAGACAAACCAGAACCGAGAGGACCTGAACTATTTTCAAGCATGGGCAAAAACTCACGATGAGGATGCCCCTGGAGTCTGCTTCCAAATTTTCTGAGCGTCTTGAGCTCTTCAACAGGAAAATATCCCGCATGAGCCATGGTCGCATAGAGCACCGGACAAATATGACCGTTTGAAAGTACGAGGCGGTCCCTCTCTATCCATTCGGGCTTTTGCGGATCATGTTTAAGTGCGTGAAAATATAAATACGTAAAAATATCCGCCATATCAAGCGGTCCTGCAGTATGTCCTGAGCCAGCCAGAAAAAGCATCTCAATAATAGATTGGCGAATAGCATTCGCCTTGAGCTCAAGGTCTTTGATTTTCTTCTCTGTGAGATTGCGCATGTATTTTTAAAGGGACTCAAACGCCTCAAGCGTTTCAATTACGTTGTCTGTTTTAAACAAAGCAGAGCCAACAACCAACCTATCAGCACCAGCCTCCACGAGTATTTTTGCGGTATCTAAATTTACGCCACCATCAACACTAATTATAAGTTCAGGATGCAACTCACGCAAAGATTTGATAACGGAAACAGCGCGAGAATCAAAAGGTTGACCTTGAAAACCAATTTTAGTGATGCCCATAACCTGAACAAAATGAAATTGAGAGATGAGTTCACCGAGGTCTTTGATATCGGTGTCAGGGGTTATGGCGAGACCTATTTCAACATCAAACATAGACATATATCCTCCCTTCTTTCCATACACAGAAAGCAATTGGGCGAGAGAATCGTGAGAAACACTGGTAAGGTGAATGATAATGCGTGAAGCACCGAGAGAGACATAGTGCTCAAACACCTTTTCTGGCTCAGACACCATGAGATCAAATTCATAATCGAGAGTGTCCCATTGAGGCATGCCCGCCTGCTCTTTGAGAATCAATTTAAAACTCTCTTCTGAACCTTTGGTATAAGGCCATGTCGTACTTGGAACAAATTTTCCGTCACAGATATCCACTTGAACAAGGGTCACATAAGGAGCAACGCGAGATGCTTTGTCTTCTATTTCTTCAAAGTGCTGTGGAAGTATCGCGGGTATAATTTGAGCCATAAGAGTAACAGGAACGATTAACCTTTTATTTGATAAATTTTCATTATCCTTCTCTTGTGTCGTTCATCGCCTGAAAACGGAGTAGAGAGCCAGAGACCTACAGCCTGTCTCGCCTCATCCATACTGAGAAAACGCGCACCAAGGGAAAGTACGTTTGAATCATTGTGTTCTCGAGAGAGTTTTACAATGTCACGATTACCTCCGTAATACACCGTAGCTCGTATACCATAGACCTTGTTGGCCGCAATCGCTTCACCTTGTCCCGAACCACCAATCACAATACCGCGAAGCACACTTGGGTTATGAGAAACCTCCTTTGCTACAGGAATAATAAAATCAGGATAATCATCCTCTGGAGTATATGATTGAGGTCCCAAATCACGCACATCATGACCTAAATCATGAAGATAATCGATAAGAACTTTTTTAAGCTCAAAACCAGCGTGATCTGATCCAATAAATATTTTCATTGAAGCTGACAAAAAAGAGTAATAGGAATAGTCACGTATAAGTATACTATAAAAAATCCACGAGTATCTACCCTACAAGTGCACAAGACAAGGCGTATTAATCTTTTTGACCCTTGAGAATGATTCTCTTGTCAAAACCTCCTCGTTTTTCCTTTTTCTCCTTGCGCAAGGATTCAACGGTCGAATACTCAGCAAGTGTCTTGAGAGCCTCAATCACCTCCATCACATCAGCCAATTCCTCTGGATCACCCGCCTCAGAAAACTCAGCAACTTCTTCACCGAGCTTCTTTATCAGCTCAGTTTTATACTCATCGAGAGATGCGATTCTCTTTTCATACGAGACACCTTTCTTGTCGAGGATTTCAGGAATATTGTCTCTAACCAATTTGTTATAGCTTTCCATGCGCGTCTTATGCTTTCGCGGTTTTCACCACATGATCAACGAGCGTGTGGGTGTACCCCATTTCATTGTCATACCATCCCATAACCTTTATGAGATTTCCGCCAA
>ERZ724505.269-NODE-269-length-36510-cov-6.934412_pt1 | contig 36510 bp, 27 predicted proteins | sample MGYA00376038_ERZ724505 | MGnify/ENA primary metagenome ERZ724505 (study PRJEB28724, sample SAMN07190884) | wastewater metagenome | isolation source: effluent of sewage treatment plant in Hong Hong | place: Hong Kong | collected 2016-03-17 ...
TCCACCCCGACGTTGACCAAAGGCGGCGCGGCCACCACGGGCAGGGCGGCGGCCAGCACGAGGCTGCCCAGCAGCGCACCAAAAAGGGAGGGCTTCGTGCATGTCATGCCGACAGCGTAACAAAACCCTGTGGCCAATAGACACAACAACACCGTTGCCCCGGGTTAATTCCATGGCTTGAAATCTTTCAGATGCGCGATGCTCAAGTCATGTCCCGCAAGGTCGATATGGCAAGAACCCTCCGCAGTTTGGGAGGGACGGGATACACCCCTTTCAGACCGACTCTCGAGATGGAGGCTGGCAAACATGCAGCTCGAAGCCCTGTTCAAACAACCCCAGGCCCTTCCGGCCGTCCCCAAAATCGTCCATGAGCTGATTGACAGCTTCAACAGCGAAGACATTTCCATCGACGAGATCGCCAAAAAGATCGCCGCCGATCCGGTGCTGTCTGCTCGCTTGCTGCGACTGGCCAACTCGGCGTACTACCACGTCTCGCGCACGGTGGGCACCGTCAACGATGCCATGACCATGCTGGGCTTCGTGACTGTGCGCACCCTGGTGATCAGTTCCGGCCTGACTGGCGGCTACAAATCCATGCCCGGGCTGGACCTGACCCAGTTCTGGCGCTATGGCCTGCACACCGCTGCGGTGGCGGGCTGGCTGGCCAAGAAAGTGGGCATCAACGGCGACCAAGCCTTCACCGTGGGCCTGATGCATTGCATTGGCCAACTGGTGATGCACGCTGGCATGCCCGAACCCATGCTGCACCTGGACAAGCAGGCCAACCCCATGGACGCCCGCCGTCTCGACATGGAAACCGCCTCCTTCGGCTACAACTTCGCTGCGGTCGGTGCCGAACTGGCCCGCCAATGGCGCTTCCCCCAACCCTTCGTGGACGCGATCAAGCACTTCCCAGCCCCGCTGGAAGCCGAGTCGTTTGACAAGGTAGCAGCGGTGATTCACCTGGCCGCATGGCGCGCCCGTGGCGAGCACAACAAAGCCACCCCAGAGGATCTGGCTGGCACCCTGCCCACCGCCGTGTGCGCCAAGCTGGGACTGGCACCCGACGTGCTGCTGAAAGAACTGCCTCCACTGACCGAACTGTGCGAAGGCATGGAGGCCATGCTGGGTTAAATCGCCAGCGGGTCCACATCAACCGCCCAGCGGATCAGTCCGCTGCGGCGGTTTTTTTGCGCCTCGTCCAGCCACAGCGCCTGAGCGGACTGCAGGAAGCGCTGCAGCGCCAAGCGGTTGGCAGACTCGATCATCATCTGCGCCCGCTCCACATTGGCCACACGCTGAATCGGCGTGGGCACCGGCGGATACAGCACGATGGCCTCGCCCGCCAGGTCTTGCGCCAACTCCGCCGCACGGTTCAGAAAGTGCTGGGCCGCCTCTTGCGTCTTGCCCTCGGCTCGCAGCATGGCCAGGCTGGCGTATGGCGGCAGGCTGGCCATTTCACGCTCGCGCAACTGCTGCGCGGCAAACGCTGCATAGTCATAGCGGCGCAAGGCTGCATACAAAGGGTGGGTGGGGTGCCAGGTCTGGATCCACATCTCACTGTGGCCCGCCACCTGCGCGTCTCGGCCCGCCCGGCCTGCGGCCTGCATCAGCAGCGCAAACTGGCGCTCGGCCGCGCGGAAGTCGCTGGCAAACAAGGCCGAATCGGGGTTCACCGCCGCGACCAGGGTGATGCGACGGAAATCGTGCCCCTTGGCCACCATCTGCGTGCCCACCAGCACATCCACCTCGCCGGCGTGCACGCTGGCCAGTTGCGCCTCCAGCGCGCCTTTGTGCTTGGTCACGTCGGCATCGATGCGCCCCATGCGGGCCTGTGGCAAAACCTCGGCCAGTTGCTCTTCCAGGCGCTCGGTGCCGCGCCCCACAGGGGCAATGTCCTGGTTGCCGCAGTCAGGGCAGGCATGCGGCACCCGTTCGGTGAAGCCGCAATGGTGGCACCGCAAGGTGCGATCCACCTTGTGGAACACCCGCCAGGCACTGCAATGTGGGCAGCCGCTTTTCCAACCGCAATCGCTGCAATGCAGCACAGGCGCGTAACCCCGTCGGTTGAGCAAGACCAGGCTTTGCTCGCCCCGCTCAATGCGCTGCGCAATGGCTTGGAGCAACTCATCAGCCAAGGGTGGGGCGCTGCGACCGGGCAGAGGCTTGGGTACCCGGGTCAAATCAAGCACGCGCACCGTGGGCATGATGCCGTCGCCCACCCGGGCGGGCATGGCCAGCCGCACATAGCGCCCAGCCCCGCCTTCGCTGGCAGGCAAGGCGTTGTGCCAGGATTCCAGGCTGGGCGTGGCCGAACCGAGCACCACCGGCACCTTTTCCAGCCGGGCACGGTACACGGCCAGATCGCGGGCGGAGTAACGCGCGCCGTCTTGCTGCTTGTAGCTGGGGTCGTGCTCTTCGTCGACCACGATCAAGCCCAGCCGGGGCATGGACGCGAACACCGACAGGCGCGTACCCAAGACCAGATCGGCATGGCCGGTGTGCGCCATCAACCAATTGCGCAAACGCTGAGCCGGGGTCAATCCACTGTGCAGCGACACGATGTGGCGGCCGGCAAAGCGCGCCGCCACCCGCTCTTCCAACTGGGGTGTGAGGTTGATTTCGGGCACCATCATCAGCACCTGCTGGCCGTCGTCCAAGGCTCGCTGCGCCTGGCGCAAATACACCTCGGTCTTGCCGCTGCCCGTGCTGCCCCAAAGCAGGAAGGGCTTGTCGGAGGGGCCCGCCAAGGCCTCCAAAGCCTGCGCCTGTTGTTCGGTCAGATCGGGCAGGGCCTGGGCCTCACCGCTTTCGCCCTCGGGGCCCTTCGCCACGGCCTTGTCCAGACGCTTCAGGCGTCGGCCCCACTGGGTTTCGTCCAGCTGACGCAGTTCAGGCGGCAGCACCATCAAGGTCATTTCGCCCAAGCTGCGCTGGTAATAGCCTGCGGCAAACTGAATCAGCTGGCGCCAGGCGGCCGACAGCGGCGGCAAGCCGTGAAGCACCTCGGCCACCGGCTTGAGCTGAGAGTCGTCCAGCGCATCGCTGGAAGTGTCACCCTCGTCCCAGACCACGCCCGTGACCACACGGCGGCCCAGCGGCACCCGCACCACCGTGCCCGGCTCCAGGGGCTCCGGGCAGAGATAGTCCAGCGGCCCCAGCAAACCACTGTGCTGAGGCGCTTCCACGACGACCCCGACCCGGCACGCAGCCACCGGCGTCGGATGATCCGAAAGGGAGGGGGTCACTGTCTTGTCTCCGAACTTCCTACAAGAATTGAAAAGCGAACGGCAAGTCGTTGATTTTATTAGGCCCAACCCTTATCCACGGAGGCTGTGGATAACTTTGTGGGAAAGCTTTGCACATGCGCGCTAAATGCTTGTCAGACCGTGATTTGCTCTAGATTGCCTCAAAGTGTGGCACACGCTGTGTTTCTATATGAATCAACAACTTAGCTCATGGTAGCGGACATTTGACCGCGCAGCCCACTCTGCCCTGTTTTCGTGCGCTCGCTCGCCTTTTTGTGGGGATAAGTGAATGGGCGCTCGCCAAAATCAAGGGTTTTCCCGAGTTGCTCAATGTCTTACAAGACTTGTCATCCAGTCGTGACGAAAGTCACCCTTTCTGAGGCCCGCCACCCCTGTTGATGACAAATGACGTCAAATATCGGGATTCCGGTCATTTCATGACTGAGGCTTGCTGAAAACATGGAAAGTGGCACTGCAGAAGGCGTCGCTAAGTGCTTGATTTACCGTGAACCGCGATTTATCCACGCTTCCTGTGGATAACTTTGTGGGAAACCTATGCACACCCCCGCTAACTGCTTGTCAGGACAGGGTTTCCCCTGGATTGCCGCAAAGTGGTGCAAATGCAAAGTTCTTATAAGAATCAACAACTTAGCACACAGCTTCGTGCTTTGCGCGGCGACAGCCATGCACAACTTCGGGACAGCTCTCGCACGCCACTTTGTGGGGATAAGTGGCTCTGAATAGCACAAAAATGACGCCATTCGCGCCTCAAAACGCGCCCAAAATTGTGCTAGCGCAGCACGGTGTGGCGCGAATGTGCGACACCTTGATCACGCTGCCCCACTCGCACGGCAAGTGCGAAACCACAGGCCCCCGCGATCCGGGATGGAGGAAAACCCTTGAGGTGGATATGAACAGTCGTTCGATACAGGTATGCTTGCAAGTCTTCACCATTCATTTTTCCTGAGAGACATTGCAATGAGCTTCTCGATCGAATCCAAACTGGGCGACCTGCTGGACAACGAAACCACCAAGGCCATCCTGGAAAAGCACATGCCCGGCATTTCCACCCACCCCCAAATCGGCATGGGCAAGGGCTTTGCTCTGTCGATGGTGGCCAAGTTCTCCGGTGGCCTGATCACCGAAGACCTGCTGCAAAAGGTTCAAGCCGAACTGGCCGCTCTGGGCTGATCCCCGAGCTGACTTCGGTCAGGAACGAAAAAGCCCGCTCTTGCAGCGGGCTTTTTTCATGGTCAATTCGGTTCAGGCGAACGTCACACCCCGCCGCCGCCCACAGAAAGACCCGCCCGTTGAGGCGCTGGGTACACAGGCAGCCCCAGATGGTGCGCCAGCACCGTGGCCAGGTCGTCGCGCGAAAACGGCTTGCCCAAGTGGCCATCCATGCCCGCCTCCAGGCAGGCTTGCTTTTCCTGCTCATCCACGGTGGCGGTCAAGGCCACGATGGGCACACGCGGCCACTTGCGTTCGCGTTCGCGTTGGCGGATCTGACGGGTGGCCTCATAGCCATCCATCTGCGGCATGACGCAGTCCATCAGCACCAGATCGGCTTGTTGGCCTGCCAGCCAGTCCACCGCCTTGGCGCCGTCGTCCACCACCCGCACCTCCAGCCCCATTTGCCGCAGGCTGGCCTCGGCCACCAAGGCGTTGATGGGGTTGTCTTCCACCAGCAGGACGCGGCAAGCCGACCAGGCAGGGTCAGGGTGGGCCGCATGGGCCTCATGGGTCTTTTGCGCCATTGACGCCCCCTTCTCCACCGCCGCGGCCTCAGGCAAGGTCGCCGCAGGCAGATCCAATGTGCAGACAAAGCGCGAGCCTTGCCCCACCTGGCTGCTGCATCGCAAATCACCGCCCATGGCTTGGCACAACTGCCGGGAAATGGTCAGCCCCAAGCCGGTGCCCTCGTGGCGACGTTTCCCGCCCTCGACTTGGTGGAAAGCCTCGAAGATGTGCTCCAGCTGGCATTCAGGAATGCCCACGCCCGTGTCTTCCACCACCAGCTCCACGGTGCGGCCATCGTCCAGGCAGGAGGCCACCACCGTCACCTGTCCTTCTTCGGTGAACTTGATGGCGTTGCCAATCAGGTTGTGCAGCACCTGGCGAATGCGCATGGGGTCGCCGGCCACGGGGTAACTGGGGGGGCAAAGCCGAACGCACCACCAAGGTCAGCCCCTTGTCGCGCGCGGAGACCCCCGACAGGGCCAACACCTCGTCGAGCAACAAGCCCAAATCAAACGGGCGACTTTCCACTTGCAGGTGCCCTGCGGCAATGCGGGAAAAATCGAGCACGTCGGTCAGCACGGTGAGCAGGTGCTCGCCCGAGCGCTCCACCAACTCCAGCCGGCGTCGCACGGGGGGGCGGCTTTCCTCTTCTCGCAATATGCGTGTGAGGCCCAGCATGCCGCTGAGGGGGGTGCGCATTTCGTGGCTCACGGTGGCCAGAAAGCGGCTCTTGGCTTCGCTGAGGCGTTCGGCCACATCGCGGGCCTCTTCGCGCTGCCGAGCCACGGTTTCCAGGGCAAAGCGCAGGCGCAGCAACTCGTTCATGCGACGTTGGGCTCGCCAAGTCTCCATCTGCAAGACCACCGCCACGCCCGACAAACAGAGCGCACCAAACAAGCCAAACTGATCGTGACGCGCAAAGCAATAAACGATATTGGGGCCCAGAACGGCCACCTGCAGGCATGCCGCTGCACGCGCATCCATGTGCAGCATGAAACTACCGGCTGCCGCAACGGCCACCACACAGGCAAGGGTCACAGCAGCCAGATCGAGCTGTGCATGAGGGGTCAGCCACCAGCCCACGCCGCCCCAGATGAAGGCATCAAGCGCCAGCAGCACCATGAACCAGCGATGCCAATGGCGCTGCTCCTGATGCGCCGATCGGACATAAGCATGCGCCTGCCAGACCCGGGGGATCAGAATCAACCATTTGGCGGCCAACCAGGGCCACAACACCGTCGGATCGACCAGCGGATAAATCAGCCAGCACATCGCGGTGGCAAACACACACGAAAACACGCTGATGGAGGCAATGTGCCCCAAAAGCATGCCGGTGCGCGCCTGACGAATCCGCAATTGCAAGTCTGAATCTTCGATCTCCGACAGTGCGGATCGGACTGTCTGTCGAGTGTCGGTAACCATCTACTTCCTTGTTACTCAATGAGTATCGAAGGCGATTGGCGTGATTAGACAAAGGGTTTTCGCCAGAGGGCGCCCCAAACTGAATCCAGGTTCAGAGGGACGCATCCCCCATACGGGGGGCACGCTTAACACAGAGACCAGGGTTGTCCCTTGACGTTCAGAGTCGCCCACGGCAATGAGGGGCACCGCAGCGACACACCAGGCGCCCGGCATGGTGGGTTTCGCCGTAGCGGGCCGTGAGCTCTTCGCCGGCCGCAATGTCATGGATGGCGTAAAACGCCACGCGGCCTTGCTGCACCTTCAACACCAGGTTGGGCGCGCAGGAATGATTGGCATAGCGCAAGGGATCGGTAGAGGCGCTCGCATCCACCGCACGCTTGTCGGAGATGGCAATCATGAAGATGCGGCCAGTTTGCCGCTCGGCCGCTTTGGCACGGGCGCGTGCTTCGGCCATGGACACGAACTCACCTCGGATCTCGCCCACTTTGGCGCGCGCGGGGATGGCCGCGTCCGCAAAAGCGCCCTGGCCATCGATGCGGCTGGGGCCCACGCGCACGGGGTATTTTTGCGGGTCGGCGGGCACGCCTGCGGGCGCAACAGCCAGTTCAGGCGCAGGCCCTGCGGCAGCGGCAGGTTCGGATCGGGTGAGGGTGCGCAACACAGGCATGACCAGACCTCCGCGTCACTCGGCGGGCAACAGGCCATCGGCGCGCAGCAGGCTTTCCAGCGCTTGCTCGCGAATGCCGTAGAAGGCCTTGATGTCGCGAATCTGCTGGACCACCTCGTCGTTGGCGCGAGGCTTCGCTCGCTTGACCGCCAGGATCATCTTGTTCTTGTTGGTGTGTTCCAGCGAAATGAACTCGAAGACCTGGGTGTCGTACCCGGCCGCGTCCAGCAGCAGGGCACGCAGGCCATCGGTCAGCATTTCGGCTTCCTGGCCCAGGTGAATGCCGTGCTGCAAGATGGGGCGCAAGGGGTGTGGGCTCAGCAATTGCGGTCGCACTTGCTTATGGCAACAAGGCGAGCACATGATGATTTCAGCCCCGGCGCGTATGCCCAGGTGGATGGCGTAGTCGGTGGCAATGTCGCAGGCATGCAGGGCGATCATCACGTTCAGCGCGGCCGGATGGTAATCGCGTACATCGCCTTGCTCGTAGTCCATGCCCTGCAAGCCCAATCGCTGAATCACACCCTGACACAGCTGGACAAGTTCGTGGCGCAACTCCACACCCGTGACCCGCACCTCGCGATGCAAGGTGTGTTGTAGCCAATCATGAACTGCAAAGGTCAGATATCCCTTACCCGATCCAAAGTCGACCACATGGATGCGCTCTTGTTGCGCCAAAGGCGAACGCTCCAAGGCTGCCGCCAGCACTTCGATGAACTTGTTGATTTGCTTCCATTTGCGCGCCATGGCTGGAATGAGATGGCCTTGCGCGTCGGTCACGCCCAGTTCATGCAGGAAGGGGCGAGACAGTTCGAGGAGGCGCTGCTTGTCACGGTTGTGCGACTGCGCGGTGGCCGCAGCCGGCGCCTCGGCGCTGTCGCTTCGCCCCACGCGTACGGTGGCCTTGCCCTTTTTGCTCCAGGCTAGCTGCATTTCCTGCCCAAGGGTGTGAACGTGCGCATTGCGAAATCCTTGCATGCCGCTCAGGTCCATCAGCACCTGCAAGCCTTCCGCCTGGGGCAGGTTGCGGGTGACGTCTTTCGTCTGGTAGCGGTAGACAAAAGACAGGCAATGTTGCTCTTTCAGCACGATTGGGCGCACGATCACCCGTTGCAACTGCGGCTCGTTGCCGGCATAGTTGGCCAGAACCACTTTGATCAGGGTGTGCTGAGACAGCGCATCCGTCAGGTGCGCGCGAAATCGGTCCAGAGCAGCGTCTTGCATAAACCGTATTGTCGCGCCTAGGGAGACCTGCACAGGCCCGTTCGGGGTGCAGGACGCATCGAAGTCCGGCAGTACAACACATCACGCAAAGCGGAGAGCCCCGGATGGTGATCGACACATTGCGGCAAGGCACGATCCTGATCGTCGACGACGACCCGGTGATCGTGCAATCGCTGGGGCGCATGCTCGAAGGCCTGGGGCAGGTTCGTTTTGCGCTTGGCGGCCCGCATGCCTTCAAGTTGATCGCCGAGAATCCACCCGACATCATCTTGCTGGACGCCGAAATGCCCGGCCTCAGCGGCTATGAGGTCTGCCGCCAGCTCAAGCAGTCGCCCGACACGCGCGACATTCCCATCATCTTCATCACCGGTCACAACGACGACGAGCACGAGCTGGCCAGCCTGGAGGCAGGCGCGGTCGACTTCATTGGCAAGCCGCCCAAGCCGCCGCTGGTGCAGGCCCGGGTCAAGGCCCACCTGCAGCTCAAGCTCGCCACCGATGCCCTGCGCCACAGCGCCAACTCCGACCCATTGACCGGCCTGGCCAACCGCCGGGTGTTCGAACAGGTGCTGGTGCGCGAATGGGACCGTGCCCGCCGCACAGCCACCCCCATTTCGCTGTTGATGCTCGACATCGACCACTTCAAGCGCTTCAACGACAGCCTGGGCCACCCCGAGGGCGACCGCTGCCTGATCCAAGTGGCCCACTTGGTTCAACAACTGGCCAAGCGCCCAGCTGACCAAGTGGCTCGCATTGGAGGGGAAGAGTTTGTGGTGTTGCTGCCAGAGACCGACCTGGACGGGGCTCGCCATGTGGCCGGGCGCATTGTGGAAGGCGTGGAAGCCATGGGCCTGACGCATCCGGCTTCGCCGGTGTCGTCAGTGACCACCGTGTCGGTCGGGGCGGGCACCATGCCCCGCGTTCCCGCCCTTGACCCGCCGCCCGTAGACGGCAATCTGCCGCACAGCCCCATTGCCCTGATCCGAACAGCCGACCAGGCCCTCTACCGAGCCAAGGAGGCGGGGCGAAACCGCTTTGCGGCGGCCTCGGTTGGCGACGCGCCGCAGGCTTGAGCGTGGCCCATGCCGCACCGCACGCGTCCACTGACCTGGTCCTTGCTGGTGTTCATTGCCGGCTTGATGGTGACCACCCTCTGGACAGCTCGCCTGCAACAGATCAATCAAGACACGATTGAGCGGCAGTTTGCCGCTGCCGCCAGCAACCACGCCAACCAGATTGTCGAGCGCCTGTTTCGCCTGCAATACGGCCTGCGGGGCATACAAGGGGCCATTTTGGGTTCCGATGAAGCCCACCTGTCTGATGAGGTGTTTCGCGCCGTCCGACAAGCCGACAACCTGGTGCTCGAACTCAATGGTGCACAGGGTTTCGGTTACCTGCGCCGGCGCCCCAACGCCACCGGCGAGCAATGGGATGCGCCTTACGTGGCCGCCCTGGACGACACCCCCGCCAACGCCTTGCAACAGGCCTTGAAAAGCCCGGCCGCCCAACAAGCAGCCCAAGTCGCCTGGACCCGCCAGGCCCCCACGCTCAGCAGCCCACAACACGCGCAAGGCCCCCATGGCGAAGCCCACCTGGTGTTGCTCTTGCCGGCGCAACCTCGGCTGAACCCGGGTACCGACGCCAATCCGCACCCCCTCAATGGCAGTTGGGTCGGGCTGGTGTTCGATCTGGCCTCCACCTTGGTCGACCTGGCCCCGCAGGAGTCGGGCTATCGCATGGCCATCACCGACGTCACCCCAGGCGCCCCGCCTGCCCTGGTGCTGCAAACCGGCCCCGAGGCGGCCACAGAGCAATGGCCCTCCCACTGGCAAAGCACACGCGAAGTGCTGGGCCGGCGCTGGCTGATCGAAACACGCGCAGATGCGCAATTCGGCCAGCATCTGGGCCTGACCCGCCCAGGCACCGTCGGCTGGCTGGGGCTGGCGGCCTCGGCCATGGTGGCCGCGTTGGCCTACGCGTTTGCCAGCAACCATCTGCGGCGCTCTGATTTGCGTCAGCAACAGGCCCAACTGGCCGCCATCGTGCACCACACCAGCGATGCGGTCATCAGCCACGACCTCGACGGCCAGATCCTGAGCTGGAACGAGGCGGCCGAACGCATCTTTGGTTCGTTGGCGCGCGATCGCATTGGCCAGCGTTGGCAAGACCTGCTGCTCAGCAGCTGGGATGAAGCCGAAGACACCAGCTTGGTCGACTCGGTGATCGCCGGCCTCAACCCGCCCCCGTGCGAAACGGTGCTGCGCGGCGCCGACGGCAAGCCCATTGATGTGTCGATGAGCGTGGCCGCCATTGCCGGACGCGACGGGGAAGTCGAGCGCATTTGCCGCACCATTCGCGACAACCGCGAGCGCAAGGCCGCCGAGAGCAAGCTGCGCGAGCTGGCGCAAGATCTGGAGCTGCAAGTCCAGCGCCGCACCGCCGAGTTGGCTGCGGCCAGCCGGCATCTGCAATCCGTGCTCGACGGCATGCCCTCCATGATTGGCTATTGGGACAACGAGCTCATCAACCGTTTTGCCAACCGGGCGTATGCCAACTGGCTGAAGGCCCCACAGGGCCACGTGGTGGGCCTGCACATGGAGGCCGTTCTGGGCCCGCAAGCCTATGCAGCGATTCGCCACCATGTGGACGCGGTGCTGGCGGGCACCAGCCAGACCTTCGACCACACCGAACCGCAGGCAGGCACCCATGTGCCCCAACACCTGCAGACCCACTTCCTGGCAGATCGGGAAGGCGAACTGGTCAAAGGCTTCTACGTCCTCATACACGACATCAGCGCCTTGACGGAAAGCCGTCAGCAACTGGCCGTGGCCTCGCGCCAGCACACCGCCTTGCTGGAAACGATGCAGATGCACGCCATCTACTCGGTGGCCGATCGACGCGGCAACATCGTCGATGTGAACGACGCCTTCTGCCGCATCAGTGGCTACGATCGCGAGGCTCTGATCGGCAACAACCACCGCATCATCAACTCGGGCGTGCACCCCCGAGCCTTCTGGGCCGACATGTGGCACACCATTTCGCGCGGCCAGCCCTGGCACGGCGAAGTGTGCAACCGCGCTCGCGATGGCTCCCTTTATTGGGTAGACAGCACCATTGCGCCCTTTCGTGGCGCGGATGGTCGAATTGAAAAATACATTTCACTGCGCACCGACATCACCGAGCGGCGCCGCGTGGAAGAACGCCTGCGAGCCAGCAGCGAAGGCTTCCTGGAACGCGCCGGGCAAATGGCTGGGGTAGGGGGCTGGGAGCTGGATCTCGCCTCCGGCGAAATGCTGTTGACCCAGCAAACCCGGCGCACCTTCGGCCTGCGCGACGAACAGCAACTCACCCAGGAAGACGCCTTGCAATACGTGCCTTCGCCGGCGCGTGAGCTGCTGCGGCACGCCATTCAAGATGCCATTCGGCTCAACAAGGGCTGGGATCTGGAGTTGCCCTTCGTCAACACACAGGGCGCGCGTCTGTGGGTGCGCATGGTGGGGGGCATTGACCACGGCGCGGGCCTGGCCGACGGCCGTCCGGCCCGCTTGGTGGGGGCGCTGCAAGACATCACCAGCCAGCATCTGACCGAACAGGCTTTGCTGGAAGCCAAGCGCCACGCCGAGGCCGCCAGTTCAGCCAAGACCGAGTTTTTGGCCAACATGAGCCACGAGATTCGAACCCCGCTCAATGCCGTCATCGGCATGACCCATTTGCTGAGCGAATCGCTCAAGAACGCGGCGCAACGCGATTGGGTCGCCAAGATCCAGGCGGCCAGCCAATCGCTGCTGGCCGTGCTCAACGATGTACTGGACCTGTCCAAGATCGAAGCGGGCGAACTGCGCCTGGAGACCTCTGCCTTCTCACTGCGCCGTTTGCTGAAAGACAGCGAATCGCTGTTTGCCGCCCAGGCTCACCACAAGGGATTGAACTTCTCGCTGAGCGCGCCCGCCGAGGTGCCCGACTGGGTGCAAGGCGACCCGCTTCGCCTGCGCCAGGTCTTGCACAACCTGTTGAGCAATGCCTTCAAATTCACCCAGCAGGGCCAAGTTGTGCTCAGCGTGCGCGTGCTAGCGCTGTCGGCCACGCAGGTCGAGTTGCGCTTCACCATCAGTGACACCGGGCTAGGCATGAGCGCCGACACCTTGGCCCGACTGTTCCAGCCCTTCACCCAGGCCGATGCCTCGACCACCCGCCGCTTTGGTGGCACTGGGCTGGGGCTGTCCATTGTGAGGCGCCTGGTAACCCTGATGAGCGGCGAAGTGGGCGTGCAAAGCGAAGAGGGCAAGGGCAGCCAGTTCTGGTTCAGCCTGCCTTTGATGCTGGCCGACGAACAAGACGCCGACTCGGTCGGCCCTGAGGCCCTGCGTGTGTGGGTGGTGGGCAACCACGAAGACGCGATGACGCAACTCACCACCCTCGGGGGCGAGTTGGGGTGGCAGGTTACCTCATTCGGCATGGAGCACAGCGACTCGGGCCTGCAAGATCTGCTGCCTCCGACTGGCAGCCCCAATCGCCCCGACCTGATCCTGATCGAAAACGCCTTGGTGGGATCCCTGTGGTGGCAAGACTTTCTGGTTCAGCGACAGCCTACCAGCCGTGGGAAGGTCTCACCCATCGTCACCTACACACCGGGCCAGACCGTCGACGACCCCGCCGATCTGACTCACCCCTGGACCCCACCACGCCTGTACAACACGGCCCTGAGCGCCATTTGGCGCGCACAAGGCGCGGCGCAGCATTTGTACGCGGGCACCCGGGTAGACCACCTCTCTGCCAACTGGCTCGACGGCGTGCAGATACTGGTGGTGGACGACAGCGACATCAATCTGGAAGTGGCCGTTCGCTTGCTGAGCAACGAGGGTGCCGTGGTTCAAACGGCCTCCCATGGACTGGAAGCCCTGACGCTGCTGCAGGCCCACCCTGAGCAGTTCGACATCGTGCTCATGGATGTGCAGATGCCCGTGATGGATGGCATCGAGGCCACCCAACGCATTCGCGAGCACCCGACGCTGGGCGCGCTGCCCATCGTCGCACTGACCGCCGGCGCCATGCTGTCAGAGCGTCAGCGCGCCATTGAAGTCGGCATGAACGATTTCGCCAGCAAGCCACTCGACCCGCATGCCCTGATTGGCGTGATCCGCCACCACGTTCAGCAAGCACGACGCGAGGTGTTGCCGATCACCGCCGGGCGCACCCCTCTGGCGACCCCACCCACCCACTGGCCCGATCTGGACGGCATCGACATGCAGGCCGTGGCCGCTGAGTTCGGCTGCGACATGGGCTTCTATCGCAAACTGCTGAAGCGCTTGCTGACCGAATATGGCGCAGCCCAAGGTAGCTGGCGGGCCGCGACGGAAGCCGACCCCGAGGCCTCGCCCTTGCAGGCCCGCCTCCATAAACTCAGCGGCACGGCCGCCGTGCTCTGCGCCAACGAACTCTCGGCCCTGGCTAAGCGAGCCGAGCAGCAACTGGAACGCAACCCTCAGGCCGACGTATCGGCCGAAGCGCAAGCCATCGAAGCCTGCCTGATTCGACTGGAGCTCGCTGCCCGTGACTGGCTGGGCAGCCCCGAACCCGACCGCCCCACCGCAGCGGATGAGTCCCCCGCACTGGACCCGGCCGCCTTGCAAGCCTGGTTGGGCGAGCTATCCAGACAGAGCCTGGAGGCCCTGAATCACTACCAGGCTTTGGCGCCAGCGCTTCAAGCCAGCCTGCCCGCCACCACGTTCCATGCCCTGCAGGAGGCCCTCGACGCGCTGGACTTTGCCCAAGCCCTGGCCCTGCTCAAGGCGCAGGGCCTGACCGAACCTGCCGAGGTCTGACGATCAACGCGGCGCGAAGGCCGCCGCCAGCCCGGTCAGCAAGACCTCGATCATCAGATCGCGGTGTGCCTCATTGGGCACCTCGGGCATCCAGGTGTCGTCCAGCCCCATCACCAGATGGCGGGCCGTGAAGCCATGAATGCCCTCCCAGAAGATCTGGGTCATCAGGTCCACGTCCACATCGAGGTCGCGCACCACGCCGGTGGCGGCCCATTTTGCAAACAAGGCACGCGCAAAGGCGTAGGGGTCTTGCAGCGGGTCGCCATGCTGAACCCGCGCTGATTCATTGGGCGCATGCGGTCGCCGCTGCATGAACACAAAGGCGTATTCATCTGGGTGGGTCACGCCAAAGTGAACATACGCCCGTGCCATCGACCGGATGCACTCAAGCGGGTCGGTGAACGCCGCCACCGCCTGGCGCATGACCCCGGTCAACTCCAGCAGGTCTTCGTCCATGGCTTGGGTGATCAGGGTGCCCTTGTCGCCAAACAAGGAATAGACCACGGTGGTGGAATACCCCGCCAGCTCGGCCACCTTGCGCAGGGAAATCTCGCCCACGCCGCCCTTCTTGATGAGCTTGCGCACGATCTTGATGATGGCCTTGCGACGCTGCTCGGCTTCTCTTTGCTTGCGGGCGTCTTTGGGGGTGGAAGACAAGGGGTGAGGCTCCACAGATGAGCAGGGTTTGTCTGGATAACGTCGGGTGAATGCCAAGCATATTCTGATAACACTGTTATTTTTTCAATCAGTGTTTCTTTTTATGCCAGCGATTTTTGCTCGCCTCTTGATCCGACTGCTGCTGACCGGCCTGCTTGCCATGCTGGCGGCTTGCAGCAGCGAGCAGCCGGCCGAACCCACCGAACAAGACGTTGCCCGCGCGGAAGCCCTGCGACCCACCGATGCCCGCCTGGCCGAACAGTACGAACGCGCCTGCCTGACCTGCCACGCCACCCGCAGCGCCGCCCCGTTGACCGGTTTTGCCCCGGCCTGGAAGCCGCGCCTGGCGCAAGGCCAGGACGTGCTGCTCACCCACGCCCGCGACGGCTACAAGGGCATGCCCGCCAAAGGCCTGTGCAGCGACTGCACCGACACCGACCTGCGCGGTCTCATCGCTTTCATGAGTCAAGCCCAATGAACACCACGCCTCCTCGCCGCCAGTTTCTTGCCACCGGCACCGCCCTCACATTGGGCGGCCTCGGTGGCGTGTTCGCCCAACTGGGTTTGAATGCTTCGGCCGACGCAGCCGAAGCGAGCGCGCCGTCTCCCGCACCCGCCCCCCGTGCCACCGCCGGCGCCAGCAATTGGCACAACTGGTCTGGCATCCAAACGGCGCGAGCCCAGGCCTTGCCCACCCCAGCCTCGGAAGCCGAACTGCAAACCCTGCTGGCCCGCAGCAGCGGCGAGCTCCGGGCTGTGGGCTCGGGCCACTCGTTCACCGCCCTGGTGCCCACCAGCGGCACCATCATTTCGCTGGACCGGATGTCGGGCGTGGTGTCGGTCGACAAGCAAGCCATGACGGCCACCGTCAAAGGCGGTACCCGCCTGGGCGTGCTGGCCCGCGCGCTGGAAGCCCAAGGCCTGGGTTTACGCAATCAACCCGACGTGGACGTGCAAACCATTGCCGGCGCCATTTCCACTGGCACCCACGGCACTGGCGCCACCTTGCCGGCCCTGCACGACGACGTGGTCGGACTGCGCATCGTCAAACCGAATGGCGAGGTCGTAGAAATCGACGCCCAGCGCCACCCCGAGTGGCTGGCTGCCGCCCGGGTGTCGCTCGGCAGCCTGGGCGTGATCTCGCAAGTGACCCTGCGGGTGCTGCCCGCCTACAACCTGCAGCGCAAGGTCTGGTTGCAACCGATCGAATCGCTGCTGCAACAGGCGCCGCAACTGGCCCAGCAGCATCGGCACTTCGAGATGTACTACCTGCCGTTCACCGGCTACGGCGCCGCCATTGCGCACGACGTGTACACCGGCAACGACCTGTATTTCCCGAAAGCCGCCGACGACGATGTGCTGGCTGATCTGCGCAAGTTGCGCGACTGGTTGGGCCGCTTCCCCAAACTGCGCCAATGGGCTGCCAGCAAGCTGATTGACCCGAGCATGACGGAAGAGGCCCGCCAGCGCTCGTGGAAGCTGCTGTCATCGGTCCGCCCGGTGAAGTTCAACGAATCGGAATGGCACGTGCCGCGGGAGCAGGGCGTCGCATGTCTGCGCGACATCATCCAGACCATCGAGAAGCACAACGAGGCCTTCTTCCCCATCGAGTTCCGCTTCATCAAGGGCGACAGCGCCTGGCTCAGCCCCTTCTATGGCCGAGAAAGCTGCTCGATCGCCGTACATGCCGCTGCCGACGAGCCCTACCAATACCTGATCGACGATTGCGCCCCGATCTACCGCCGCCATGGCGGCCGCCCGCACTGGGGCAAGTTGCACCTGATGGGCACACGCGAGCTGTCTGCCATGTACCCCAAGTGGTCCGACTTCCAGGCCGTGCGCCAGCAGTTCGACCCACAAGGTCGCATGCTCAACGCCCACCTGCGCAAGTTGTTTGCCAACGCCTGACGCCAGCCCCCCAGGAACCGCACCATGCCCCGCTTGAGCCGCCGCCAATTTGTGACCACCGCCGGACTGGCCGCAGCCGCCGGCACCGTGGCCCTGCGTCCAGCGAAGCAAGGCTCCCCGCACGACACCTACTTTCAGCACCTGCAAGCCGCGCTGCGCCACGCCGGGGTGGGCACGCCCACGCTGATCATCGACCGCGAGCGCCTGCAAGCCAATGCGCGCCAGGTGGTGCACAACATCAATGGTCGCATGCAGTTGCGGCTGGTCAACAAGTCCTTGCCCAGTCTGGCCTTGCTCGACGAACTGGCCCGCCTGACGGGCACGACCCGCCAGATGGTGTTCAACCTGCCCTACCTGCAATTGCTGACCAAAGAGCGGCCGCACTGCGACGTGCTACTGGGCAAGCCCTTGCCTGCTGCTGCTGCCGCACGCTTTTATGCTCAGCCTCCCACCTCCGGCTTTGATCCCAGCACCCAGTTGCAATGGTTGATTGACACACCCGAGCGTCTGCAGCAATACCGCGACCTGGCCCGCGCGCAGAAGATTCCCATGCGGGTGAATCTGGAAATCGACGTGGGCCTGCACCGGGGAGGGGTGGCCGACGAAGCCACGCTGCACACCATGATCCGGCTGCTGCAGGAAGAACCCTTGCTGCGCTGGTCGGGCCTGATGGGGTATGACCCCCACACCGAAAAAATTCCCGACCTGCCCGGCATGCGCCAGGCCGCCCGCGACCACGTCAAGGCCGTCTACCAACGCATGACCGAGTTGATGCTGGCCAGCCCCGTTGGACAAACGCAGAGCCAAACACAGAGCCAAGGCGCCGCTCGCGCCGCCTTGACCCTGAACACCGCCGGCTCGCCCACCTACCGGCTGCATGATGGCAGCGACGCCGCCAACGAGGTCTCGGTGGGCTCGGCCATGGTCAAACCCACCGACTTCGACACCCCCTTGCTGGCCGACCTCAGCCCGGCCTGTTTCATTGCCACCCCCGTCATCAAGAGCGGGCCGTTTCAAGCTCCCAATGGGGTGGAGTGGATTGGCCAACTGGCCCAATGGTGGGACCGCAATCAGCGCCATGCCGTCTTCATCTATGGCGGCCACTGGCTGGCGCAGCCGGTGTCGCCCCCAGGGCTGGCACCCAGCGGCCTGATCGGGCCCTCATCGAATCAACAGATCTTGCTGGGCTCGGGCCTGCAAGGCCTGCACAGCGACGACTTCGTGTTCCTGCGGCCCACTCAAAGCGAGGCCGTGCTTCAACAGTTTGGCGACATCGCCGTGTACAGCAACGGGCGCATCACCGATTGGTGGCCCGCGTTTCCTGCTCAAGCCTGATTTTTGAAAAGAGGTGCTTCATGAATCTGCGTTGCCTGCAGAGGCCCCTGGCCGTCCGTGCCCTTCGAGCCAGCGGGCTGGCTGCACTGAGCCTGCTGTGCGCCAGTGCATGGGCCGCCCCCACACCGCAAGACGCCAAGGGCCTATGGCTCAGCAGCGACAAGGGCGCCATCATTGAATTCAAGGACTGCCCCGACACCGCTGGCGCACTGTGCGGCACCATCGTCTGGGACAAGGATGCCGGCACCCCGCTCGACACCTGTGGCGTGCTGATTTCGAAGGTCAAACGCTATGCAGACGAGGCCTGGCGCGATGGCTGGGTGTTCGACCCCCGCAGCAAGAAGCACTACAAGGCCGCCATTCGCGTCAACAAGGACAGCAAGCCCGAAACCCTGCTGCTGCGCGCTTTCATCGGCACCGAAATTCTGGGCGACACCGAAGAGATGACCCGCGTGGCCAGCCTGCCCAGCGGCTGCAAGACCCGTTGAAGACAAGAGGAGACAACGATGAGAACCCACCGCCCCACCACCCCCACCGCACGAACCGTGGCGACGCAAGCCTTGAGCGCACTGGCCTTGAGCACCGGCCTGCTGACCTCGGCGCAGGCCGCACCCGACGACGAGCCCGCCATCCAAAGCTACGCCCTCGACTACGAAGCCAAACTGCTGACCGATCGCCGCACGAATGGCCTGTCCGACACCTTCCTGCGCCCCGGCGCCGAGTTCACCGTGAACGCCGCGCACGAGTCGGGGCTGATCGGCTACCTGCAAGTGGGCAGCGTGGCGCGCGCCAACTTCCCCGAAAGCAAGCTGTGGACGGCGGTGGCCGCTGCGGGCTATCGCTGGGGCAACCCGCAGGGCTGGCATTACGGCCTGGGCCTGGCCCACGAGATGTTCCCCGGCGCGCAGGTGAAGGACGCCCCCCGCAATCCCTTTGTCGATTTCAACGACACCATGCGTACCCGCTTTGACACGAGCTTTGCCGTGATCGAGCTGGGCTACGGCATCGTCGAAGCCCGCTACCTGCATGTGCTGAGCAAAGACTTCCGCGGCAACAACACGGCCGTGGTGTGCGGCTCGCGCTTCGCGCCCGAGTTCGAGGCCTATCTGAATCTGCAAGCCGACCCATCAGAGGCCATGGCCTGTTATGGCGATTCGGTCAAACACAGCCGGGGCTCGCAACTGCTGTCGATCGACACGCGCTACCCCATTGCCCCGCAGACCAAGCTGGTGGCCCACGTGGGCTACACCCAGGTGAAGAACTTCAAGCAAGTCACCACCTACGACTACAAGCTGGGTGTGGCCCACACCCGCTGGGGCCTGGACTTTGAACTCGACGCCGTGGCCGCCCGCATGCGCGACCGCTCCTACGCCGTCACCTACGACGTCTATGGCCACACCAAACGCATCGACCGCACCGCCCTCGTGGCCAGTCTGGCCAAGCGCTTCTGAGCGCTGTTGAGCGCCCCTTCGATCCCTGTTGTTGCATTGCTGAGTCCCCCGCTCGCGCGGGCCGCCCTGGCCCCTGCGTATCAAGCTGTTCCCGCTTTCTTGGAGGTTCCATGGCACACACTGCGATCCGTTCGGTGGCGCTGGCCGCCGCCCTGTCTCTGTCCGCTTGCTTGAATCTGGCCCAGGCCGCCCCAGCCTTTCAGGTGGGCGTGGGCATGAGTGACATCACCGGCGAGGCCGCCGAGGTGGGCATGATGGGCTACGCCTCGCTCGACCAGAAAACCTCGGGCATCCATCAGCGCCTGCGCGCCCGGGCCTTCATCGTGCAAGACAACCGGGGTGCCACGCCCGGCAAGTCAGCCGTGGTGGTGATCACCGACACCGGCCTGGTCACCCAGGCCATTCACCAAGCCGTGCTGGCCCGCCTGGCCACTCGCTACGGCACGCTGTACAACGAGCAAAACGTGCTGATCAGCGCCACGCACACGCACGCCGGCCCGGGTGGGTACTCGCACTACGCGCTCTACAACATCACCGTGCTGGGCTTTCAGAAAGCCACCTTCAACGCCATCGTAGATGGCATTGTCGAAGCCATTGACCGTGCCCACGCCAGCAAAGCCCCGGGCGACATCCTGCTCAACCAAGGCGAGCTGACCGAAGCCAGCCGCAACCGCTCGGCCCCGGCGTTTCGGCGCAACCCAGCGGGTGACCGCGCCGCCTTCCCGCTGGAAATCGATCCTTTGATGACGGTGCTGACCTTCCAGCAAGCCGGACGTGCCGTGGGGGCCTTGAGCCTGTTCCCCACCCACGGCACCAGCATGACCAACACCAACACCTTGATCAGTGGCGACAACAAGGGGTATGCGGCCTACCACTGGGAGCACGAGGTGGCCGGGGTGCGCTATCGCGCCGATGGCAAGCCCTTCGTGGCCGCGTTCGCGCAAACCAACCCCGGGGACATGAGCCCCAACTTGAACCTGAAACCGGGCAGCGGCCCCACCGAGGACGAGTTCGAGAACACCCGCATCATCGGGCAACGCCAGTCAGACAAGGCACGAGAACTGGCCAGCAACGCCAACCAGGTCTTGAGCGGCGAGGTGGACTACCGCATGCGCTTCGTCGACATGAGCCGCGTGCAAGTGGGCAGCGCCTACACGCCCGACCAGCAAGTGCACACCACCTGTCCAGCCGCCTTGGGCGCCAGCTTCGCAGCCGGCAGCACCGAAGACGGCCCCGGCCCCGGCATTGCGCAAGAGGGCACCGCCAACCCCTTCCTGACCGCGATTGGCGGCTTGCTGTTTCCCATTCCAGACAGCCTGCGGCAATGCCATGGGGCCAAGGAGGTGGTCATTCCGGTGGGGCTGATGCAACCTTACCCCTGGGTACCCGAAGTGCTGCCGCTGCAACTGGTGCGGGTGGGCAATTTGTACCTGGCCACGCTGCCGGGCGAGCCCACCATCATGTCGGGCTATCGCATTCGCCGTCAGTTGGCCCAGACGCTGGGCGTGCCGGTGAACCAGGTGCTGGTGGTGGGCTACAGCAACGCCTACACCGAGTACATCACCACCCCAGAGGAATACAGCCACCAGGACTACGAAGGCGGCAGCACCCTGTTCGGCCCCTGGACCCAGCCGGCCTACATGCAGGAACTCGACAAGCTGGCCCAGGCCATGGCACGCGGCGAGGGCGTCAGCAACCCCTTGCGTCCGCGTGAACTGGGCTGCTGCCAACTCAACTTCCAGACCGGCGTGGTCATGGACCTGCCCCCTCTGGGCAAGGCCTTCGGCACCGTGCTGCAAGAGGCCCAAGCCAGCTACCACCCCGGGCAGACCGTGGCCGTTCGCTTCCAAAGCGCCCACCCCAAGAACAACCTGCGACGCAATGGCAGCTTCCTGGAAGTGCAGCGCTGGAATGGCAGCCAGTGGGTAAGCACCGCCGACGATGGGGACTGGTCCACCCGCTACCGCTGGCGCCGGACCTTCGGCGCCGAATCGGTGGTCGACATCAGCTGGACCATTCCGGCCGATCAGGCCGCCGGCACCTACCGCATCGTGCACGACGGCAATGCCAAGTCGCTGTGGGGCACGATTTCGTCGTTCCGGGGCACCACCCGTCCGTTCACCGTGGCGCCCTGACCCGAGTGGGAGGCGAGGCCCATCAGGGTCACAGCTGCGAGATCAGCACCTCGCCCTCCCGACGCGCCACACCCAACTTCACCATTTGCTCGGCGGCCACCTGGGCCATCGCGTCGGGGTCCACCGGGTAGTGTTCTCGCACCACCTCGAGCATGGCGGCCGCGTTGCGCAGCAGGGCGGCCACATCGGCCACCGTCATCTGGCGTGCTGCCAGCAGCTTGAACGCCAGCAAGGCCTTGATGGCGTTGTCGGTGTTGCGGCGGGGGTTGTCGGCCAACCAGCGAATGCGTGAATGGGCGCTCGCCAAGGCGGCCTTCACATCGGTGAAGGGAGCCCCGTGGCCCGGAATGACCAGGCGAGGCGACAACTGGGCAATGGTGTCAAGCGTGGCTTGCTGTTCGGCAAAGCCTGACTCGCCCATCAATTCGGGAAAGATCACCCCGAAGCCGTTTTCCCACAAGGCATCGGCGCTGATCAAAATGCCCCAGCGCTCGCACCACAGCATCAGCATGTCATTGTCGTGGCCAGCGGCAGTGAGCACGCGCCAGTCGTCACCCGCGATGTCAATGGTTTGGCCGGGCGACATGACGCGATCATGGCGAAAGCGGGCGCAGGCCTGGCCGGTGGCCACATAGCTCAGGCGGCTTTCATCCCAATGGGTCACGGCCTCTTGCAGGCCAGGTGGAATCCAGGTTTCGCAATCGTGATGGGCCTGCAAGAGGGCATTGCCCCCGGCGTGGTCCGAATGCAGATGGGTGTTGAGAATGCGCCGCAACGGCTGGCCCTGCAAGGCCTCGTTGACGAGGGCGAGGGTCTGCTCGGCGTGGGTGCCATACCCGGTGTCGACCACCGTGGGGCAGTCCGGGTCCAGAAAAACGATGTTGTTGGAGGAGAGCCAGCCTCGCTCCAATACGCGAATGTGGTCAGGCAAGGTCATCGGGGCCCCATCTTAGCGGCCCGCCCCTGGCCCAACCAAGACAAATCACGTCAGACGTGAATGCCCTTGCAGATGCGCGCGCGCTCCGTGGCAATGGCGCGGACGCGCTCCACGCGCTGATGCGAGGCCTTCATGACCGGCAAGGGGTGTTCGTGCTCATGCTGCACGCGCTCCCACAGGCTGATGGCCTTGGTCACCCACTGGCAGTAGGCGGGGTCTTGGGGCGAGTAAAACGGAATGCCGCGAGCGGTCAAGGCCTCCAACTCACGCGAAGCTGCGGAGGCTGCCGCGTGTTCCAGCTCCAGCTCCAGCTGGTGCAGGGCGTGCACGCGTTTGGGTGCCTCGGGTGCCATCAGTTCGGAACGCAGTTCTTGGGCAGTGGCGCGGTGGGGCATGGTGGTTCTCCAGATCAGACTGAGCGTCTCTGAAATGTCGGCAGCCGCCGATCAGGCTTGAGACGCCGCCGGGAACCACAGTGTCACAGTCGTGCCTTTTCCCCATTCGCTCGAAAAACAGAGCTGACCACCCATCAGTTCCGCCAATTCTTTCACGATGCTCACCCCCAGGCCCGAGCCCGGAATGTGCCCCGATTTGTCGGCCCGGAAAAAGCGCTCGCCCATGCGCGCCAGATCGTCCGGACGCATGCCCATGCCCTGATCTTGCACCGCCACGCCATGGCGAATGGCGCCGTCCCGCTCCTCAGAAAGGAAGTGAACACTCACACACCCACCACCCGGTGAGTATTTGTAGGCGTTGGACAGCACGTTGAACAGCATCTGGCTGAGTTGCTGACAATCCAGCCGCACCGGCATGGGCCGATCGGTGGGCACCACCACCACCGGCTCGCGCTGATGCGGCGGGCTGAACGAGGGCACCACCAGGCTCACCTCCTGCTGCAGGTCCACGCACTGCCAGTTGAAATCAGATCCCCGCTTGGCCTCAATGCGAGACAGGTCCAGCAACTCATTGAGGATGCTCATCATGACCTGGCTCTGAGTGTGAACCCGTTGGATCAGGCTGCGCACCTGCTCGGGCTTCATCTCGCGGGTCAGTATCAGTTCGGTGTAACCGAAAATGCTGGTCATGGGGGTGCGCAACTCATGCGCGGCCAGCGACAGGAAGTCGGACTTGATCTGATCGAGCTGGTGCTGCTGGGTCACGTCACACACATACAGCACCAAGCTGACGGCCGCCGAGTCGCTGCGCTGCCCCAGCAAGGTCAGCACGCGCTCACCCAGTTGCGGATGGCGCAAATGCAGGCGAACCGGCTGCCCCACGGCCTCTGGCGCAAAACAGGCGGCCACCCCGGCAAACGGCCGATCGGGCGCCACGCATTGCTGCAGCACCTGGTCAAGCTGCACCACGCTGGCCCCTTCCACCTGCGCGCGCGTCAAACCGGTGAGGGCCACAAACGCTTCGTTGGCAAACTGAATTCGGCCCATCCTGTCAAACGTCACCAGGCCATCGCGGCTGAGCGAAAAAATCGCCCCCAGGCGCTCATTGCGCTCCTGCAAAGACAGCATTTGCTGGTTCAGTCGCGCCGACGCCTCGTTCAGCGCACCACCCAGGGCCTCGATTTCCGTGGTGCCCGTGGACACGGGCCACTGCTGGCCTCGCACCTCATTGAGCCCCACGGCAAATTCCGTGGCCTGCCTCAATTCCTGCATCGGGCGAGCCATGACCCTCACCACGATGAAGCCACCCCCACCCATGGCCAGCACCGCCACCAACAGCGCTGACCGCCAGATCTCGCCGCGCAACTGCTCCAGCGATTGGGTGCTGTAGTCCACCCGTACCCACCCCACCAAGGCCCCCGCCAGAATCGGGTGCCACACCACCAGGTGCGTGGGCGCCTCAAAAACCGGCGGCACCGCCTCAGGATCATGCAAGGCGTCAGGCACCGCCAGCACAGCTCTGGGCGGATCGAACACCACCCGGGTCTCCCCCTCACTGGAGCGGATCACATGCGCCAGAGACTGCCCCCGAGGTGACACGATGCGAATTTCCATCACCGCATCGAAATCAGCCGAACGGCGTGCCAACTCTTCCAGCACGTCCAGGCTGTCGGTCAGCAACGGGTTGCTGGATGAGATGGCCACATTGCGCGCCAAAGTCGAGGCTTGCGCCACGGCACCATCACGCAGTGTGCCACCCAGCACAATCGCCAAATAGCCACCCAACACCACCACGGCCAACACCACCAACACCACCACCACCCCAATGAGCTGGTGATGCAGGGGACGGGTTCGGCGCAGGAGTCTCAAACGATGCTCACTGTCTGTGGCTCATTCCACATAGCGATCCAACCTGAGCTTTTCCAGCGGCTGGTAGTCGCGCTGGTAGTCTGCCCGAACCGGCTGCGGCATCAGGATTTCCTTGAGCATGGCCTGCCCAGCCGGGTCTTGCGCCATACGCAACAACGCCGCCGTCACGGCCTCCCGATCCTTGGGCCGCACTCGGGGATGAGCACTGATGGGGTGCGCGGCCGCCTCGGGGGTTTCCCACAACACCCTCAAAGCCATTCGCACCTCTTCGGGCTCTTTGTCTAAGGTCGCCTTCACCCCACCTGCTGCGGCAGCCCGCCCCAGCAGAACCTGTCGATACGCGTTCGTATGGGTTTTGGCATAGAAGGGCTGCGTGTCGATGCGATCCACCTCAGCCAGGTGCGAGCGCACCAACAACGAGGCCCCGAAAGCATTGGGGGCCGGATAGGCGATGGTCTGCCCAGCCAAAGCCTTGGTGCTGGCCAGCGGATCATCCTTTCGCACCACCAAAATGCCGGTCAACAGCTTGGCATCGCGCACCAGGGGCACGTAACCCTGGGCACGCTTCGCACGGACCTGGTGATACGGGTTTTGATAGACCAGATCAGGTTGTCCGGCCAGCAAATCTTCTTCAAAGGCCGGAATGTCTTTGGTCATTTTCAAAGAAAAGGCCAGCCCCGTCTCCTTTTCCAGGCGAGCAAGCAGAGGCCCCCACGCCCGGTTGATTTCCGCCGGCTGGAATTGAGGCACCACCTCCACCACCAGCCAGGGGCGATCACTCTGGGCTTGGGCGGTAACTGCCCCCACCACCAGAAGGGCTGCCGCCCACCATGCCACCCGACGTCGCACCACGCCCGCCATCAACAGATTGCTCACGATCAGCCCCCATCGGCTCAAGATGAGCCCAATTGTGGCCAGCCTCAGGCAAGCGGACAAGGAAAGACTGCTCGCCTGAGTCGCGAATGCGACAACACTGACAACTTCAATCAGGAAATGGGCAGGCTGGTGCGAATCAGGTGATCAAACGCGCTGAGCGCCGCCGTCGCCCCGGCCCCGGCCGCAATCACGATCTGCTTGTAAGGCACCGTGGTGCAATCGCCCGCGGCAAATACACCGGGCACATTGGTGTGGCCCTTGGCGTCGATCATGATTTCGCCAAACTTGCTCAACTCCACCGTGCCACGCAAGAACTCGGTGTTGGGCACCAGGCCAATCTGCACGAACACGCCTTCCAGCGGCACCAGGTGCTCTTCGCCCGTGGCGCGGTCCTTGTACTTCAGGCCGTTCACCTTGCCCTCGGCGCCAGTGATCTCGGTGGTCTGCGCATTGGTGTGAATGGTCACATTGGGCAGGCTCTTGAGCTTGTTGACCAGCACGGCATCGGCCTTGAGTTGGTCGGCAAACTCGACCAAGGTCACGTGCTGCACGATGCCGGCCAGGTCAATCGCGGCCTCCACGCCTGAATTGCCGCCCCCAATCACCGCCGTGCGCTTGCCCTTGAACAGCGGGCCATCGCAGTGCGGGCAGTAAGCCACCCCCTTGTTGCGGTACTCGGCTTCGCCAGGCACATTCACATTGCGCCAGCGGGCACCGGTCGACAAGATCACAGTCTTGGCCTTCAAGGTACCGCCGTTGGCCATCTTGACCTGGATGAGACCGCCGGGCTGCTCAGCCGGCACAATGGCCTCGGCTTTTTGCAGGTTCATGATGTCCACGTCATAGGCCTTGGCATGCGCTTCCAGCGCCATGGCCAGCTTGGGGCCGTCCGTTTCCAGCACGGAAATGTAGTTTTCAATGGCCAGGGTGTCGTTAACCTGACCGCCGAAACGCTCGGCGGCAATGCCGGTGCGGATGCCCTTGCGGGCGGCATACACGCCAGCGGCCGCGCCAGCCGGGCCACCGCCCACGATCAGCACGTCATAAGGCGCCTTGGCATCGATCTTGGCCGCTTCTTTGGCCGCCGAGTTGGTGTCGAGCTTGGCCACGATCTCTTCGACCGTCATCTTGCCAGAGGCAAACATCTGGCCGTTGAGGAACACCATGGGCACCGCCATGATTTCGCGCTTCGTGACCTCATCCTGGAAGGCCCCGCCTTCGATGACCGTGGTCTTGATCTTGGGGTTGAGGATGGCCATGAGCGACAGCGCCTGCACCACGTCGGGGCAGTTGTGGCAACTCAAGGACATGTAGACCTCGAAGTGGAAATCGCCATCCAGCGCCTGGATGTTGTCGATCACTTCGGGCTCGACCTTGGGCGGGTGACCGCCCGTCCACAACAGAGCCAGCACCAGCGAGGTGAACTCGTGGCCCAGGGGCAGGCCGGCAAAGCGCAAGCTGTTGGTGGCGCCCACACGCTGCAGTGTGAACGAGGGCTTGCGCGCATCGGTGCCATCGGTGCGCAGGGTGATCTTGTCGCTGCGCAGGCCTTGAATGGTCTGCAGCAGTTCCAGCATTTCGCGAGAGTTTTCAGAGTCGCTCAGCGATGCCACGATCTCGAAGGGTTGCTGCACACGCTCCAGATAAGCGCCGAGTTGTGCCTTGAGGTTGTTGTCCAACATGATGTGCATCCTTATTCGTTCAAACGACTTTGAAAACTGGCCTCCTAACTTTGCAAAGGAGACCGGAGGTTGATTCGGGCGGGGTGGCGTGAGGGGGCACGCCCGGCATCAGAGCGCAGGGCAAGGCGCAAACCGCAGCCATAGCGCGTGCTATGGCGAGGATTTGCAACGCAGGCATGGGCCTGAGGCTGGGATGTGCCACCCACGGCAATCCGTCCGGATCAGCCTTTAGATCTTGCCGACCAGGTCCAGCGATGGGGTCAGGGCAGCAGCGCCTTCCTTCCACTTGGCTGGGCAAACTTGGTTGGGGTGAGCGGCGGTGAACTGGGCAGCCTTCAGCTTGCGCAGGGTTTCCGACACGTCACGGGCGATTTCGTTGCTGTGAACTTCCGCGGTCTTGATGACGCCTTCGGGGTTGATGATGAAGGTGCCGCGCAGCGACAGGCCTTCTTCTTCAATGTGCACGTCGAAAGCGCGGGTCAGCTTGTGGGTGGGGTCGCCCACCAGAGGGAACTGAGCCTTGCCCACGGCTGGCGACGTTTCGTGCCACACCTTGTGCGAGAAGTGGGTGTCGGTGGTCACGATGTAGACCTCGGCACCGGCCTTCTTGAACTCTTCGTAGCTGTTGGCAGCGTCTTCGATTTCAGTGGGGCAGTTGAAGGTGAAAGCAGCGGGCATGAAAATCAGCACCGACCACTTGCCCTTCAGGGACTCGTCGGAAACGGTGATGAACTCACCCTTGCCGCCACGGTTCACGAAGGCTTCGGTCTTGAAAGGTTGGACTTGCGTGTTGATCAGAGACATGTCTGGCTCCTGTTGGGTTGAAGTTGGCGTTGAAAACAGGATGAATCTTAGGCCAGCCAGACCATAAACAGGATTGATTGATCCAATCTGTGCAATTGGATTCGCCTATTTCGAACACGATGTGAAAAGCCGCCTGCCGGCCATCGTGTCAGACAAATCCCTACAAACCGCCCATCCCGCGGCTGACGGGCCTTACAGCGTGCGTCCTATCAAGGAAATTGGCGGGTTTTTGCACAATGACTCCATCGACAACGCGAAACCGCAGATCAAAGGAGAAACCAGATGAACGCCGACCAAATCCTCGCCGAAATCCGCGAAACCAACCTGTCGTACCTGATGCTGGCTCAGACCCTGATCCGCCAGGACCGTGAACAGGCCCTGTTCCGCCTGGGCATCTCCGAAGAAGCCGCCGATCGTCTGGCCTCCCTGACCCCAGCCCAAGTGCTGAAGATCGCCTCCACCAATACCCTGGTGTGCCGCATGCGTGTGGACGACGACCTCGTCTGGACCCTGCTGACCAACCACGGCAAGGGTGGCGTGACTGGCGGCATCGGCCAATTGCACGCCAACATCCTGATGGCCGGTCGCCATCAAGAAGCCGCCTGACGCAACTGCTGCTCCAGCACCCCCATGCGTTGACGCAGACTGTCGAACAGCAAGACGGCGCGGTCCCACTGCTCCGTTTTGCTGGCCTCAGCCAGCTCCCGGCTGGCCTGGTGCGCCGCCTTTGCCGACAAGCTGCCCGTCGACCCGCTGATGTGATGCGCCACCGCCACCAGTTGACGGCTGTCGTGTGCCAGCAAGGCTTTTTCCAGCTCCGCCATTCGATGCGGACAGTCGGCCAGAAACAATTTGGCCAACTCCTTCAGCAGTTCGGCATCGCCCCCGCACCGCTCCAGCGCTTCCGCCCGGTCCCAATCCGGCAAGCTTTGTGACTCGCGTGCCGCAGCCGCCAGCACTCGCTCGATCTCGGCCAACATCTGGTCCACCAGAATCGGCTTGCTGATGTAGCCATCCATGCCCGCCTGAAGACAACGTTCACGGTCGCCCGTCATGGCATTGGCCGTCATGGCCACGATGGGCATGCGACGCCCTTGTCCTTTTTCTCGATGGCGAATGGCCCGGGTGGCATCGATGCCGCTCATGTGGGGCATCTGCATGTCCATCAACACCAGGTCGTACGAGCCCGACAGCGATTGCGTCACCGCCTGCTGCCCATCCGACACCACGTCGACCTCGTGCCCCAGATGCTGCAGCAAGCCCACCGCCAACTTCTGGTTGACGGCATTGTCTTCCGCCAGCAGCACGCGCCAGCGCGCGTCCGCCGTCGCCGCTCGCGCAGCCAGCGGTCTGGCAATGGCCTGCTGGGCCTGCGCCTGCGCCGCACCCTGAATGGGCGTCACACGGAATTCGACGTAGAAGGTGCTGCCTTGGCCAGGCATGCTGTCTACCCAGATGCGCCCCCCCATCAAACGGGCCAGGCCCGCGCAAATGGTCAGCCCCAGGCCGGTGCCCCCAAATCGACGCGTGGTGCTGGCATCGGCCTGCATGAACGCATCGAAAATCTGCTGCTGTTGCGGCAATGAGATCCCGAGGCCCGTGTCGCGAACCGACAAGCGCAAAGTGCAATGGGCCTCGTCGTCGGGCACACGCTGCACCCGAACCCACACCTCGCCGCGTTCGGTGAACTTGATGGCATTGCCCACCAGGTTCAACACAATCTGCCGCAGGCGTACGGGGTCAGCCAGCACGGCCTCGGGCACATCGTCATCGGCTTGCACCGTCAGTGTCAGGCCCTTCTCGCGCGCCCGCATGGCCAAGGGCTGAAGCCCCTTGTCCAGTTCCCGTCGCAAAGAGAAGGGCACCTCGTTCATGACCAGCTTGCCCGCCTCCATCTTGGAGACATCCAAGATGTCGTTGACCACCACCAGCAAGGAATCCGCTGAGGTCTTGACCAGTTCCAAGTATTCGCGTTGCGCCGCCGTCAGCTCGGTGGCCAGCGCCAGCTCGGTCATGCCGATGATGCCGTTCATGGGTGTGCGAATTTCGTGGCTCATGTTGGCCAGGAACTCCGACTTGGTTCGACTGGCGCGTTCGGCGTGCTCCTTGGCCGACCGCAACTCCTCGGTCAGCAAATTGGCTTCCGTGTTGTCCAGAATGAGACCGTCGAAATACTGCAGACGCCCGTTTTCATCCCAAATGCCCTGGCCTCGACCATGCGCCCAGACGATGCGTCCGTCCGCGTGCCGAATGCGGTAATGCAACTCGTACGAACGCCGCTCGGCCACCGCGGCCTTCACACGCCGCTCCACCTCAAGCCAGTCTTGGGGCTCCACCACATCGGACAGCCGCAAGGCCCCCGAAAGAAACATCTCGGCTTTGTAGCCCGACAGGCCCTCAATGCCCTCCGACAGAAACACCATGGTGTTGCGCCGATCAGGCAGGCAGCGGTAAACGCACCCGGGCAGATTGGCAATGAGGCGCAGATACTTGTTTTCGCTTTCCACCAACGCCTGCCGCGCCTGATCGCGCAGCTTGTCATTGGCCGCCATCAGCTCTTGCGACGACAGCTCCAGCGAGCGCGATCGCAGTTCCTGATCGCGCTCGTACTCCTGATAACTGCCCGCCACCATGCCCACGAACGCGGGCAGACGCTCAGCCAGTTCAGCCAGAGCCGGATGCGCCTGCCCCGCCAGACGCAACTGTTCCTGCAGCAAACGCCAATCGGCCTCGCTCGCCAGCCCCAGGCTGCGCTTGAGTTGCCTGGACAACGCTCTGTTTTCAAACATCCTGCTACTGCCTCAAGCCCGTTCACTGATGTGGGTGATCGTCATGGTCTGGTTGTGCAAACGACAGTCTTGTCCTGACAGCATCGGGCTGATTTCTCCATAGGAATAAAACCCCGCGACCCAGGTATCGCGCCCCAATACGTCGGCCACGGCCTCCACCTCTTCATCGACTTGCGAACCCAAAACCAGTTTGCGCCCCACACAGCTGATCAACAGACTCAAGCCTGGCCCGGCGGGCAAGCCCTGGGTCATCAGCTGTTCGGCGGCCACTTCAGCCCCATCGACCAGCGAAGATCGGGTCGCATGCATGAGTCGCAAATAGCCATCGGGGACGATGTCGCCCGCCAGAATCAGACTGCCCTGCGCTTCGTCAATGCCCAGAATGGTTCGGATCAAGCCCAGGTCGGCGCAGTCCGGCCCCAGCATTTCAAAAGGAAACAGCAAGCCAGAACTGGGCAGTTCGCGGGCATGGTCGCCCAGGTAGCGCTTGTAAACAGCCAGGGCCGGCTCGCCGTCCAGCTCGTACAAGACATTGCCTTGCGCGCGGGTCACCCGCCGCATCACCCCGAAAGGCTGCCAGCCATGGAAGGTGCCATGGCGCAATTCGATGTGGGGATCGGTCAGGCCCAGCGCCACGATCTGGTGGGGCGACACGGCTTGGTTAGACACGGTCCAGGTCTGGCGAAACGCACCGCCGTCGCCAGCCAGCCCGCCCGACACCGGCACGTGTTCGGGCAAGGCGCCTTCCAACCCGTCGATGAGCGCGCTGCCATTGATCTCCACCCCCTGGCCCAGCACCACCACGGCATGCACCGGATCGCTGGCCAAAGCACGGCCCAGCCGTTCACCCGCCGCCGCCGAATCGGCCATGCCGTTCAAATCGGTCACCACCACGCGAAACCCGGGGTGTTCCAAGTGCATGGCGGTGATGACCACGCCGCCATCACCGACACCATCCCGGCCAATTTCACCCGCCGTGCTGCAGCCCACCAAGGTCACACCAGGCAGGGCGGCTTGCAGGCGGGACAGGGCATCCGGCTGCGCCAGGTGCGCCGCGTCGGCAAACACCCAGGCCAATTGGGGCGCAATGGCCATCAACCCGACCGCGTCCTGCGTGGAGGGCAGGCCAGGCCATACGCCTTGGGCCAGCTTCATGCAGCGGCTCCAGCTTCGCGCGCACTCGTCCCGCTTTTCTCACTCTCGTCCTGGAAGCGCGCCTTGATGCGCAGCACCTCGTCCAGGTGGTCCAGAAACACCTGCACGCACACCGGATCGAAATGGCTGCCGCTGTTCTCTTTCAAAAAGGCCACGGCGCGGTCCACTTCCCAGGCCGCCTTGTAGGGCCGCTCCGAGGTCAGGGCATCAAACACATCGGCCACAGCCACAATGCGCCCCACCAGGGGGATGGCTTCGCCCACCAGCCCCTTGGGATAGCCACTGCCATCGAACTTTTCATGGTGGGTCAAGGCGATGACCGCCGCCATTTGCAAGAAGGGCGAGGCGCTGCCGTCGAGAATCTCGAACCCAATGGCCGCGTGCTCACGCATGATGGTCATCTCGTCCGGGTCCAGTCGGCCGGGCTTGAGCAAGATGTGGTCAGGCGTGCCCACCTTGCCGATGTCGTGCATGGGCGCGGCATCCAGAATCAGCTCCTGGTCGGCCTGCGACCAGCCCAACTCCCGCGCAATGAGTTGCGAGTAGTGGGCCATGCGCAGCAAGTGGGCGCCGGTTTCCGGATCGCGGTATTCGGCTGCACGGGCCAGCTTCAACACGGTTTCACGCTCACGCGCCACGATGGCGGCCGTGGCCTTGGCCACTTCCTGGGCCAACCAGCTGGCCCGGTCTGACAGGGCCTTCTGGTGCCCCCGCAGCACCAACATGCTGCGCGTACGCGCCAGGAATTCGGCCCGATCCACCGGCTTGGTCAGCAGGTCGTTGGCCCCCTTTTCCAATGCCATGAACTTGACATCGGTGTCGCTGCTGGCCGTGATCATCAAGATCGGCGTCAGGCTTTTGCCAGGCGCAGCCCGAAAGGCCTCGATGAAATCCATGCCATCGAGCTCGGGCATCATGTAATCCACGATCAGCAGATCGGGATCATGGGCCAGGCACCAGGCCAGCCCCTCACGAGAGTCCAAGAATTCGACGGTTTCCGTATCAGGCAACTGCCGCGCCAGCACCTTCAACAAGGTGACGTTGACCGGGTTGTCATCCACGATGGCGATCTGCATGCGCACTCCGAAAGGGACTTGACGGGGGTTTCGCGTTATCGGCACGCAGGCGTGTCAACTTAAATAGCGCGACAGGGCTTCATCTGCCAGCGCCTCTTCGCGCTTGAGGGTGTCGAGCAAGGGCGGCACCTGGTCCATCGTGCCCTGGTCCAGCGCCTGCTGCAACCGCCGCGCCACATCGGACAAAGCACGGGCCCCCACGGTGCCTGCCGACGAGACCAGGGAATGCGCCACATCGGACGCCTGCTGAACCTGCCCCACATCGAGCAAGGCCTGAATGTGCTCGTGCGCACGCGAACCATCTTCAATATAGCGCCGCACCAGCTTCTGGTACAGCACCTCGTTGCCCATGCAGTGCGCCAGCCCACTGGCCACCGACACCTTTTCAGCATCGCGCACAGGCTGGCCCAGCCACTTCAGCAGCACCCGGAACAGTTCCTTGGGGTCGAAGGGCTTGGTCACGTGGTCGTTCATGCCGGCCTGCAGGCACCGCTCACGGTCACGCGCCAAGGCATGCGCGGTCATGGCCACAATGGGAATGCCGACCCAGGCCGATTCGGCGCGAATCAGTCGCGTCACTTCGTAGCCGTCCATTTCGGGCATTTGCACGTCCATCAAGATGACATCGGGCACCGCTTCGTGCAAATGCGCCAAGGCCTGCCGGCCGTTGGAGGCCACCCTCACACTCATGCCCGCTACATCGCGCAGCAATTCGCTGGCCACCAGTTGGTTGAACTCGTTGTCTTCTACCAGCAAAACCTCGCGGCCGCGCAGGGCCTGCCACTCGGGCTCGGCAGCAGGGCGCTCGAATGCGGCCACGGTGGGAGCCGCCATGGCACGCTGCTCCAAGGTGGTGGCCAACACCCGCTGCAAGGTGGAAAGGCTCACCGGCTTGGTCAGACAACCGTGCAAACCTTCTTCCATGGCGCGTTGGCAAACGCCCTCGTCGCCATAAGCTGTCACGATGATGACCTTGGGCCGCTGCCGCAAATCCGCATTGGCCAAGACGCGTCGCGCCGCTGCAAATCCATCGGTGCCCGGCATGCGCCAGTCCACCAGCACCAAGTCAAAAGGCTGGCCCGCATCGGCTCGCACCAACTCGCGCCAGCCTGCTTCTGCCGATTCTGTCAGGGTCACCTGACAGCCCAGGCTTTGCAACAACACACCCATGATGTCGCGTGCGCTGGCGCTGTCGTCCATGACCAAGACGCGCCGGCCACTGAGCTCGGGCACAGGCAAGCCTTGTCCACCCGAGGCCGACTCAGGCACCTGGAAGGTGGCGGTGAAATAGAACTCGCTGCCGCGACCGGGGGTGCTGCTGACGCCGATCTGTCCGCCCATCAGCTCGACCAACTCCTTGCTGATGGTCAGGCCCAAGCCACTGCCGCCATAGCGACGAGAGGTCGATTGCTCAGCCTGGGTGAACGGCTGAAAGAGCTTGGCCAACTGCTCTGATGTCATGCCAATGCCGGTGTCTTTCACGGCCACGCGCAAACTGCAACTGCGAGGGGTGCGCGACACCAGGGACACCGACACCACCACCTCGCCCACTTCGGTGAACTTGACCGCGTTGTTGCACAGATTGATGAGCACCTGGGTCAGCCGCTGGGCATCACCCACCAAGGTAGGCGGCACGCTCGGTGCCGTGCCGATCAGCAGCTCCAGCCCCTTTTGCTGGGCCCGGTAGCCCACGATCACGGTCAGTTTGTCGAGCACATCTTCCAGACGGAAGGGCAGCGATTCCAATTCCAGCTTGCCCGCTTCGATCTTGGAAAAATCGAGAATCTGGTCGATCAACTCCAACAACGTGTCGGCCGCCATCTGCGTTTTGCTGAGGTAATCGCGCTGCTTGGGATCGAGCTCGGTCCGCAAGGCCAAGCCGGTCAAGCCCAGAATGGCGTTCATGGGCGTGCGAATTTCGTGGCTCATATTGGCCAGGAACTCACTCTTGGCCTGCGCGGCCGACTCGGCCTGGTCTCGGGCCTGAGCCAAATCGTGGTTCACCTGTTCCAGCTGAGCCGTGCGCTCATGCACCCGGTCTTCCAACTGGGCATTGAGTTGGCGCACGGCCTCTTCGGCCGCTCGCCCTTCCTGAACCGCCTGCTGCAACTGCGTCTGCGTGGCATGCAAAGCCAAGTAGGGCGCCCGAATGCTGGTCAGGAACGTGGCCCAATACAGCAGCGCATACGCGCCCACCTTGTACACGTGGCCAAAAATGTTCTGGAAGTCAGACGGGCTGACATAGCTGGTGAATGCCAACTCGCCCGTGCCCATCACAAAGGCCGAAGCGGCCAGCAAGTAGTAGGGCGCTCCGTCGCCTTGCCGCGCACGCTGCCACAGCAAGGCGGCGACCGCCCAGTTACCCAGGCACAGCACATACTCATAACGCGCTTTGAATTCGGTCACGCCCTGGCCCGCCACAAACGTGGTCGGAAACCAGTCCAGCCGATATGACCCCACCCAAACCAGCCCCAAAGCCAGGCCAGCCCCCAGGGTCAGAGCGGTGCGCCGCGACAGTCGTGTGTGCGCCATCCACGCCACCAGCCCCAGGGTGAGCAGCTCGGCCGTGCGCCCCATCAGCCAAAAGAAAATGGCTCGCGGCGTGCTGGCCTCGCCCAGCAAATGCGGCATGCCGGCATAGGTCAGGGCGTGAACCAGATCGCACACGCCCACCACCAGAAACCCCCCCACCAGCACGCGACTGGTGGCATCTTCTCGCTCGCGCAGGGCGTGCCACCCCACGGTCACAATCAGCATGGACACGATGATCGACACCAGCTCCAGCAGCAAGTGCACCGACAGCATGCTGGTTTGCAAGAACGTCCACTTCAGGGTGGGCGCCTGGTAGCGCAGGGCCACCATGCCCACGGCGGCCGCCACGGCCACCGCCAGGCTGACGCGTTTGACCTGCTCGACTTGCATATTGAGGCCCGCTGACATGCCCCCTCCTGGAAGAAGTCGAGGCATGCCACTTCCCTGTGCCCCGACGATGTTGGTGATTTATGAGCCCATTATTAGGGGAGAGACAGGCCATTTGTTTAGCCAGTGTTTACCCGCTTATTGCGGGCTTTTGTCAGGCAACTTCCTACAAACCGTGTAGCAGGAAGCCGACCCGTCTTACAGACGCTCTCCTATCAAGGAAATTGGCAGGCTTTTGCACAATGAATCCATCGACGACGCAACCGCGATCTGAAATCTGAACCGAGGAGACCACCATGCGAGCCAAGAGCCTGTTGACCGAAGCCAAGCAAATCGAAACCGCTGTCACCCTGATCAACCTGGGTGCCCGCCTGCAAGTGCTGGAATCGGAAACCGACT
>ERZ724505.272-NODE-272-length-36236-cov-4.822255_pt1 | contig 36236 bp, 44 predicted proteins | sample MGYA00376038_ERZ724505 | MGnify/ENA primary metagenome ERZ724505 (study PRJEB28724, sample SAMN07190884) | wastewater metagenome | isolation source: effluent of sewage treatment plant in Hong Hong | place: Hong Kong | collected 2016-03-17 ...
CGAGGCCGGAGAGGGCATCGAGGCCGGAGAGGGCATCAAGGCCGGATGGGGCATCGAGGCCGGAGAGGGCATCAAGGCCGGAGAGGGCATCAAGGCCGGATGGGGCATCGAGGCCGGATTTTCAATCTCTGCCAAGCGGATCATTACGCCGATGCGAATTTTCGCCGGGCTGTGCAACTGGCGTTTGCCATCACCGCAAGAGCGGCAGGTTTGCGCCGAGAAAATTGAGGGCGAAGTCGCCTACGGTGAAGCTGTAATCCTCAAGCCGCAGGAGCATAGTGATGGACCCCGTTGAACTACTGGCGCGCGTTGAGGATGCATTGCCGTGCTGGACTCCGAGCGAGTTCCCACATGAGTTGCTGCACGACCTCGCCGCCTACCTGCGCGGGCAGATCGAGGTGCGCGACTTAGTGGCAAAGCTCTATTGCGCCAGCGGCTGCTCGTGCTGCCGGGACGATGATGCTTGGGATGCCGCATCCAAGGCGCTTGGCGCACTGTTGGATATTCCGAAATACGAAGATAGGTCTGGCTGGGATTGGTATTCCGTTCGGGACGCCATCAGCCAAGGAGCGCACAAGCAATGACCGACCTGATCGAGCGCATCGAGAGCGCGGAGGGGCTAGCCGACCGCGTAGCAGCGGGCAAGATCAAGGCGCTTTCGATCAAGCAGCCTTACCCGCACCACATTTTCTACGACGGCAAGGACGTTGAAAACCGCGACTGGCCCACGAAGGGGCGCGGTTGGTTCATCATCCACGCAGGGGTGAGCAAATCAGAACTCGACATGAGCCTACCCAAAGAGGCGGCAATGCCGCGCGGCGGGATCGTCGGAATGGCTAAGATTGTCGATTGCGTCACTGCGATGAGCAGCCCTTGGTTCTTCGGCAAATACGGCTTCGTGCTTCGCTGTGCATTTCCCGTTGACCTGATCCCATGTCGGGGGATGCTTGGATTTTTCACGCCCCCACAAGAGGCGCTGGACCAGCTTGCAGCAGCCCTTCGCGCGCGAGGTGAACAGCCATGAGCGAGGAGGCTCGGGCAGCCATCACCACCGCCCGGATCGAAGGGGCAAGGCTCGGGATCGAGGCGGCTGCGGCGGACGTGAAAACGTGGTTCCCCGGCGACACCATCAACAGCGAGCGCAGTTCGGCAGGCAGGGCACTCTATGACAGCATCCTCGCCCTCGACCCCGCCACCATTGTGAAGGGAGCGGGCCGTGGACATGGTTGAGGTCGCAGAGGCCATGGCCGCGAAGGATGCGGAACTGGCCGAACTGCGCGCGGAGATCGAGGCGCTGCGGGGGGCTTGGAAACATGCCAAGCCGCTCATCGAAGCCATAGCCGGATGGGAATGTGCCAACGGAACAGTGTGCGCCATTCTGCCTAGCGAACATGCGGGGTTTGTCGAGCGTATCAAAAAGGCCGCTGTGCTGGAAAACGTCAGTGCCCGCGCAGCACTTGGGAGCGCGGAAGGATGAGCCAAGCCTACATAAGCCCGTTCGATGGACTTATCCGCGCACAGGGAGGCAAGGATGCTAACTGACGAACAACGCGCCGATGGGTGGATTGAGCATGACGGCGGGCCGTGTCCGGTGCCGCTGGATAGCTACGTTGAAACCCTATGGGATGACGGGAAAATTTTTCCCAGACGATGCGCCATCGGATTCACCATATGGCCAGAGAACTGGGATCATTGCGATTTGATAACGTCCGAAACAGGACAGCGCATCATCGCCTACAGGTCACAATGACTGACGCCCTCCGCACCCTCGCAGGCATCGGCCTCGGCATGGTTTCGATCCTCTGTTTCTACGCTTTTACGGAGAAGTTGAAATGAACCTTTACGAAGTCGATTTCCGTCCGGTGAAGCGCCATATTCGCGGCGTTCATCAGCCGAATATTTCTTACACGGTAGCGGCTGAAACCGAAGCCGATGCCGCGAGGAAGGCTACGCGACTGATCGGTGACGAACACCCCGGATACCTGCGCAGCAAGGTCCGGTTGGCAACAGTGGATGTAATGAGCCATGACTGACCATGTTGCCTACCCCGGCTGCTATTGCGCCGATTGTGTCGAGGGGAGCCCGCATGAACGTCACAATGACCTGCGCGGATACATCGTAGGCAATGGCGACCGCACCAAGTGGCGCGCATGGATCAACGGGATGCCCGCTTGGGTTGACAACCCCGCCGATGCCACACGGTATGGCTTTCGTAGCGATGCCAACGCGGTCCATGCCGAGGACGAAGATGCATGGTGCGTCGTCAAGTATGAGGATGTTGCCACCCCTTCCGCGAGGATAACGGGCGATAAGGATCGGGGGAACCCGGTCGAGGGCGCACCAACTAACCGATGGCTGGCAATCGAGGTCAAGCGGCTGCGCAGCGTCCTGCGCTACATCACCGAACTGGCCTACGTGGACCATCAATCCGGCAACCAAAATTATGAGTATCTGCAAGGCATCGCGGACAGCGCCCTGCGGATCAATGCGCAGACGGAAAAGTTGGTCGAGGGCGCACCACACTACGCCACGCTGCAAGCGGGTGTGGCGCTATACGAAGCGCTGCGCCGCAACCGCATAGGCTGGGAGAATGCGCTCGACCTGGACTTGCTGCCAGAGCGCCATCGCCCCGCCGCGCAAGCGCTGATTGACGAGGCAGAAACGGTTCTCAAGCAATGGCGGGAGGTAGCCCAATGACTGACGAACAGAACGAACGCGCTGCGAGGGTGTGGCGGGAGGCTTGCGGAGCCTACGAGGACAACTCGCACGACCTGACGCTATCCATACGCGATCGAACAATCGCAGGCGACCAAGCCGCCGCAGCCATCATCGCAGCCGACCGCGCTGAACTGGTCGAGCGGGTGAAGGTGTTGGAGGGGGAGAACGCGAGGCTGCAAGCGGCACTCCGCGAAGCCGTCGATGTTTATGAAGGTATGTGCGACGACGAGATTGACGAGGAATTACTTCCGCGTCTGCGCGCCGCACTCAAGGACACCAGCCATGACTAATCCGATACGGGTTGCCACCGCCGCACTGTCTGGCCGCATCTTCGCAGGCCGACCGACCAAAGACGGCACGGGTTTCAAGGAGCCTCGATACGATGTGACTAGCGATGTTCTTGTTGCGGTAAAGGACAAGATCGGGATCGGCCATCAAGTGAATGTCGAACGCAATGGGATCGTTGAATTTCGCATCGCCATCCTTCCACCAGAGGACACCAGCCATGACGCCTGAACAGATCGCTAAGGGGCGGACGAAGGCGCAGCGGGCGATGCTGGTGGCCAGCGAACCGGGCGCGTGGGGAAATGATGAATTGGCTATCGGCGTTGAAATACGCGGGGCGCAGTATCGAACAGCCCGAACTCTGGAGAAGCTTGGCCTTGGCGATCACACGCACGGCAGCCCGTTCGGCGACCTCTATTTCAACAACAGCCTTGGCCTAGAAGTCCGCGCAATCCTGGAGGCGAACAATGAACGAGGTTGAGAAGGTGGCGCGGGCGATTTGCGCATTGAAGGAGCAACCATGACCGACGAAGAACTGGACGCGCCATCGAACGCGGGGATTACACCCGCAGCAGCTTCGACCTCTCATCGATCAGCCGCGAATAAGCGGCGGCCTTGCCTTCATCGAGAACAACCTCGCCCGGCTGCATGGCCGCAAGCTGGCCATTGATGGCCGCCAGACGCGCATCAGACGCTTCCGAGCACTTGGCCCCATGCGAACGCGCCCTGCGCGTCTCTGCCACGTTTCTGGCCAGCAGGGAGCGGATCTCGTCGATACCCATAGTCACTGGCCCATAGCAGCCTTCATCCGGGCCACATCGGAGGCGACCTTGGGATCATGCGGATTGAGTGGCTGCGCCACCAGAGGCGCAGCAGGAGCGGCGGGACGTTCGGTCTTCGGTTTGCGAGACACGGCTTCCTCCTAGAGCAGAGAGTGTTGGGCTTCGGTCTGGTTGACCCCAGCCTGCTTGAGATACCATGCGAGGCCAGTGTCGTCGATGCCATCGAGAGGCGACGTCAGCAGATCCCGCAACTCGTACTTATCCGCGATGCGCTTGCGGTTTCGCTCATCCGACGGGTGATCAGACACAATATCCAGCAACTCAAGGTCGTTCTTCTGCCCAATGCGAGCGATGCGACCATTGCGCTGAGCATGGGTCATCGCAGTCATCGGGCAATCGTACTGCGCCAGCCATCGACCAGACTGCATGTTGGCACCGGTAGCACCAGCGTCCGAGGCGACGACAATATCAGCCTGCGCGTCCCCGGCGTCCGGATTGAACTTGCGCAGCTTGTCGGCCTTGTCCGCAGACGAATCGTGGCCGGTGATCGTAATCACCCGGTGACCATCGGCCTCAAGCCGCTTCGCGATCGAATGCACCGCTTCCAGCGAATGCGCGAAAACAACCCCCGGCTTCCCCTTGCGATCGCCAGCGTACTTGGCAAGATCCGCAAGCTTCGATGACGCGGGGTGGTTGTCCAGAACCTTGCGGATAGCCGAATCCTTGACGATCCCAACCGACTTGGCGAGGCGCTTGGCAAGATCCTCGTGCTTTTCCTCGGGGACTCCCCCGAACATTCCCGGGGAGAGTGCCCGGGCCGCGTCAACGTCAACACCGCCAGTCAAGGCGGAAATGCGCAAGGACGCAGCATGCTTTTCGATGTTGTCCAGCGCAGCCTTTTGCGCATCGGACACGGCGACCTTGTGAACAGCCCGGTCAACCTTTACATCCGGCTTGAGTTCAAATGTGTAGAGGTGGCGGGCCATTTCCCGGCGCAGCCCATCCTTCGCGGCAACAGTGTCACCGCCATACCGGCGCATGAACGCGTCCCTGTCGGAATATCGCTTGGGATCCATCTTCTGCAGCAGCGAGAAGACCTCTGAAGCATCGTTCTTGACCGGGTCACCAGAAGCATGGACGTAGAACGGGGAGAGATTTGTCACGGCGCCGATAGCCGTCGACATGCGCGAATCCTCCTTCCCAATCCGGTCCAGAAGGTTGTGCCCTTCATCCACCGCGACATAGTCAGGCGAAATCCCGTGGTGACCCAGCACATCCTTCATGAAGGAAGTGCGAGAATCGGGGGACATCATATCGAGACGCTGGGCAGCCTCTTCTGGATTGGAAGCCTTGCCAGCCTCCACAGCCATGCGAAGCAGGTCATCACGGAAGGATTGATGCGTCACCACCGTGAAATTGTTCGTCGGATCCTTGTACGAAGCCATCCGCTCCTCATACGAAGCGCCCGGCTTGGCATGCCATTGGAACTGACCGGGCTTGAGGAAGCGCAGCGCCTCAGCGCCAAACTGGCCCTGCACGATCGACGGAACAACGAACAGGCCCTTCTTGACCTCTCCGGCATTGAAGGCGTCCGAGAAACCACCAAGCATCATGCTCGTCTTTCCCGAACCAACCCCAGCCCCAAGAATGACGCGCTTGTTCTTTCGGATCATCTTCACCGCGCGCTGGCGCTTCACCCCGTCTGGCCCTGACATGGACGGCTGGAACAGCTTGAGCGGCTGGCCGGGTTCAAACTGCTTACCAACAGCCCCCATCATCTTGCCGATCATGTCCTCGGCAGCATGGCCGATTGTGTGGCGCTCATCCGCACCCAGAGGCTTGTCCTCGTCGCCGCCCGGAAGTTCGTCCGAACTGAAGAAACCCATCTGGGCCTGACCGAACGCAGCTTCATACGCCTTGTGCTGCTCGATCTTGTCCGCGACAGAACCGCCAGCGTACTTTCCCTTCACGCGGTTGCGCAGCCCGTCGATCAGTGAGCGCTCCATCGACAGCCTTTTTTCCCGCTCCACGGGATCGATGGCGCCCAGCAAGCGCAGGTTGTTTCGCACCACGGCAGTGCCAACCTTGAGCGGCGATCCCGGGCGAAGGCGATTGTAGGATTCGGCGAACTTCTCGGAAACCCGGGAACGGATCAAGTCCTGCACGGACTCGAGCGCCTTGACCGGACCTCCCATGATCTTGGCAAACCGCGTCCAGTCCAACCCGGCGTTCGCGGCCTTCGCGGCAGCGTCGTCATAGTCTACCTTCCACGATGCCCAATCAGGATTGGGCGCCATGTCGCCGAACATGTCCTGAACCATCTTTTCCGGCTCAGCCTCAGCCAGCTTTTCAGCAGCGTGACGCAGATCGGCCTGCTCCGGCGACTCCTTCGCGACATTGGCGAAGAACCAGTCGCGCATCTTGCCCCGGTCTGACAGGGACAGATCACCGATCGGCATGTAAGCGAATTTGCCAGCAGGCTCAGACGACAGCGCACGATGCAGAGCCTCTTGAGCGATATCGTCCGGCTCGAACTTCTGTCGGTTGAGCGTCGAGCGCGTCCCGCCGTACTTGTTCGCAACGAAGTCGTCGGCGTACTGGTCAAAGACAGGTGCCAAATCCTCGACGCGGGTCAGCGTCTTCCCGTTCTTGGTCGGGATCACCGCATCGAGCGCCTTCCCGTACTCGGTCGCCCGGTCCTTCCCAACCTTCTGGAAGAACGAAGCAGACTGGACGTCAGACAGGATATCCGCAGCGCGATCACCATCTGCGGTGCGCGAACCAATGTACTCACGCAGGGAAGAGGCCAGATCAACCGCCCCCCCATCAAACTGAACGGCCAGCTTGGGAAGCACACCACCGGGCAGGTCAAGGCCAATGTCAGGACGATTAGCAAAGCCGCCTGGCAACCAGCCATCCTCGTCCTCGGAACCCTTCATGATCGAGATATTGCGATCGACGCGCTCCATGTTTTCCCGGTCTACCGGCGAAGCCAGATGATCGATGCCCAGCGCGTTGATGCGCGCGAACATGTTCCCTTCCACCTTGTCGATCGAAAACTGCTCATCGGATAGGCCAAGAGCGTACAGCTGCTGCATCGCGGACTCGACCGAAGCACGGCCAAGCGAAACCTCAATCTCCCCCTTGTTCGGACCCTCAAGCGCAGCGATCATGGCAGCCTCGGCTTCCATGGCGCCAAGCGCCTGACCAAGAACCGCACGGGCTTCCCCAAGAGCGTCAAGCCGCTTCTGGTTGAGCGCCACGGCTTCGGGAAGCTCTTGAGGCGAAGCCACCTCTTCCAGTTCGATTTGCGCCGCAATGTCCTGCAACTCGCGCGCCTGCTCAAGCGCCTCCTTCTGGCGCTCCGGTGAAGTTTCAATGTGATATGCAGCGAGGCCAGAGGCGATGGCATCCGCCTTGTCCCCGTACTCAGCCCGGATCCGAGAAGCCAAAACCTGCGCAGTTCCAGCGATACCCAGAACATCGACTGCAACGCGATCGACCAGAGAAGCCCCGCCAACCGTCAGGGACAGCGCGTTGATCGAGTTGTACGCCCCGGAAGAGATTTGGCTGCGCAGATGGTCCTCGTCCCCAACCCCCTTCACCCCGGACAGGAACGCAGCCGCCTGCGCAGTCGACAGGTCATCCTTGATGATCTGCTCAATCTCCGAATCCGTCGTCGGCGTCGTCGCCAGAACATAGGCTTTCGGCTCCGTCACGGAGACATCGATCGCCGAATTCGCAGCCCGCGCATCCGCCTCAATCTTGCGCAGGGCCTTGAGAGACTTCAGAAGCTCAACGGACTTCTTCGCATCAAGCAAGGACGCAGTCAGATCAGGCTGGGAAAGCTTGGACAGCTGGGCATCGAGCGCAGCAGCAACCTGCTCCTTCTCAATCTTGGCTTCCGGATCGATCGGGTTGCCAGCAGCAGCAGCGACCTGCGCCTCGGCAGCCTCAACCTTCGCGTCCGTCAGACCGTGAGCCTCGGCCATCTTCCCGAACGAAACAGTGATGCCAGTCGGATCAGAAACCTTCCCCGGATCCAAGTCCTGAACATCAAGCTCTTCCGGACCAGCAGAAAACGGGACAAGGCCAAGGCCAGCAGCTTTACGCTTCTCCGCATCCGCAACAAGTGCGCGGCGCTGCAACTGAACAGCCTCGACAGCGCGCTTGAACAACTCTCTTTCGTGCTTCGATTCTGCTTTTTTGCCCACCTCTGGTGTCAACGTCGACGTGTCGATTTCCAGAGCTTCAGGCGACCAGTTCATTGCCTCGGCAACAAGCTTCACGAACGCGCGGCGAGCGGTGTTGCGCTGTTCGGTGATTTGCTTTCGCGCTTCGACCTTTGCCTCGTGAATTCCAAGGCCCTTATCCCGCGCGATCTGGTCCTTTCGCTTTTTGCGAGCGTCTGCGGCGCGTTCGGCGTGTTGCTGCTTGTACTCGGCTTCTGACTTAACACCCCTCAATTTCAACATGTTAAGCTTGCCACCGGCTCCACCGATGATGCGGAACGCGCCTTCCTTTCCGGCGGGGACGACAAGGACGGGTTGTCCCTTGGTTCCTTCCCCATTGGGATGAACGGTGATCCAGCGAGCATCCGGGGGGATTGGTCCATGCTCGGATTTGAGCATGTCGTCAGGTTCGATTCCAAGGAGGGCGAATGCGAAAGCACAGTCTGTCAGGATGATGGTTTCGCCCGAAACTGAAACTTCGCGAGAGGGGGGCGAAACTGAAATCGAAACCAAACACGATTTGAAGACGGCGTCACCATCCTCATCTGCGTCCGCGAACAGGGTAGCGGTAACGTCCGGGGGGAGCGCACCAGCCGAAAGCAACTCGCTCGGCGGGCGCTCTGAAACGAACAACCGAATTCGCCCCCCGACGAATTCGACAGTCGCATACCCCCGGACGGCCCCGTCGGGTCCGACGACTGCGCGATGGAAGGAAGCAGTACTTCCATTTCGCAGAATGTATGTCGGATCCTCGAGGACAGGGCGGATCAGGCCAATGAGTGAAACCCCTACATCCGGAGTGTCGAGAAGATCTGGCTTTACGTCTACTACACCGAACGGGGTTGTGATGGTGTTGTTTGGGACGGCTTCATCCCATCCTTCGCGATCGAAGGGGATCATCCGCCAGTGACAACCGGCATCGACGAGAGCGTCGAGTGCGACGATGTTCAGGCGGGTTGGATGGATGGGGGGTTGATCCATTGAAGCATCATGTCGTCACGACTGCGCCGACGCAATCAGCTAGATATCAGCTAGATATAGGATTCCGGTGTGTCATATGCACCGCGCCATGCGGTGATCAATCTGATCGGCGATTGCCCAGAATTCCCGGCGATATGCCTTGGCCGCATCGGCGGCGGTCGTGATGCATGGGAATGTCTCGGTCGAATAGGCGAGGACGCGCCCGATCTCACAGATCATGCGCCAGACGAAACCATTTCCGTGCTGGATTACCTCGATCATATCAGTAGCCGCTCTCCGAAACCTATGCATACCTCACCGTAACTGATTAAAGCTATGCGGCGAGGCTGCTGTTCGGTTCCTGCTTCGCCGAGGCTCGTTTCACGCGGGGCTTTCGCACCGCGCCAGAGCGTTCCTCTCCACAGGCTGACACCGCAGAGCTTGCGGCCAGATGTTCGAGATTACGGGCGGCGTTGAGATCGCGGTCGATCTCGTGCCCGCAGGCGTCGCAATGAAAGGTCCGCTGCGACAGCGCCAGTTCGGCCTTGACCGAACCGCAGCAAGAACAGGTCTTGCTTGATGGAAACCAGCGATCCGCGACCACGACAGTCGCGCCATAGAACCGGGCCTTGTAGTCGAGCTGGCGGCGGAACTCGAAGAATCCGCCGTCCATGATTGACCGGGCCAGATGGCGATTGCGCGCCATGCCACGCACGTTCAAATCCTCAATACCGATGCGGCGGTATGTCTTCGCCAGCATGGTCGTGGCCTTGTGCGTGGCGTCGCGTCGGACGGCGGCGATGCGGCTGTGCAGCCGCGCCAACTTCGCTTTGGCCTTGCGGCGGTTGGCCGAACCTTTCCGCTTGCGGGACAGGCTCCGGCTCGTTCGCCGTAGCCGGTCCAGCAACGCCTTGTGCGCCTTGGGGCCGGGGACTGGGTCGCCGTCACTAAGTGTCGCCAACGTGGTCACGCCCAGATCAACGCCGACCGCTTCCTTCGGCTGCTCGACCGGTTTGATGTCGTCGGTCTCGACCATGATGCTGGCGAACCAGCGGTCGGCCTCTCGGCTGACGGTGACGCGCTTCAATTTGCCGGTGAAGCGCACTGCCTCGCGCATCCGCACCCAGCCCACGACCGGCAGCTTAATCCGCTTGCCGTCCACCCGGAAGGTTCCGGCCTCGTTTGCAGCACAGAAGCTGTCACGACCGCCCTTCTTCTTGAACCGGGGATAGCGTCCGCGCTTCTCGAAGAACGAGCGGAATGCACCCCCAAGATCAATTATGGCTTCCTGCGGGGCGCACTTGGTCACATCGAACATCCACGGGAATTGCTCGCGCTTCAGACTGTTCAACTGTCGGCGTAGCCCGGCATCCGACGGCTGTGGTAGAGAAGGATCGTCCTTGCGCGCTACATACTGGCCCTGCCATTCAGCCAGCGCCCAGTTCCAGGCAAATCTTGCCACGCCCGAGGCCCGCGCGAAATAAGTTCGCTGCTTGTCGGTCGGGTCCAGCGCGATGCGGTGCGCGATCAGCATGGGGTGGACTCCTCGACCGCCTTGCGCACGCCATCAAGCAGCTTCTGGTTCCGGTGCGAGCGCGAGCCGTAAAGCCGGGCCGAAAACACGGTGATGATTTCTAGCACGTCCTTGGCAAGGTCTTCCTCGAAGGTCGTGTCCTCGCCCTGGTTTAGGATCACCACTTCGACGCCCTTGGCCTCGCAGATGGCGAACACCAGTTCCGCGCCGAAGCGGAGCAGCCGGTCCTTATGGGAAATCACAAGCCTACCAACAGAACCATCGATGATCGCATCCAGCAGCCGCTTGAGGCCCTTCTTGCGGTAGTTCATGCCCGAACCGAGGTCAGCGATCACCTCGAACGTCCAGCCCTGCCGGGCGCAATACAGTTCAAGAACCTGCTTCTGGCGTTCGAGATCGTCCTTCTGGTCATGACTGGACACGCGGGCGTAGGCGATGGTCTTGCGGCTTGCCTGCTGCGCCGCCCGGAAGCGTTCCGGAAGCAGCTTCGCCAGATCGTAACGGCGATGCCCGCCCGCCGTATGTTCCGGCAGCAATCGGCCTTCGGCCTCCCATCGGCGCAGGGTGGTGATTGAGACACCGAGTGCCGAAGCCGCTTCACCTATGCCAACCAACCTCTCCATTTTGGAGAGTATGAATCAGGTTCGGTAAGATTTCAAGCGAACTGTTCTAACCCTTTCCCTCCCCCCGGCAGGCCCATAGCTCGAATTGGCCGCGCCGCTTTTCGAGGATCAATTCCAAATCAGACACGTCAATTCTTCTTCTTGATGAAAAGTCCGGGCTCGTTCGAGAACAGGAGAACGGTGCGCCCCTCGATTGCCTTGTAGAGATCCGGATTTGCGGCGACCCCGACAACGTCCGGAGCCTTCTTGTGCTGGACGGGGCTATGCCCGGCGGCATGATCGCGGTCCCAGATCGCCTTGACGTCTTCCGGCTCATAGCCCTTGGACTTGAAGTAGGCGAGGTCAGAATCCGAGAACATCGGATGATCTTTCAGAGCATCCCAGCCGGACTTGGTTTTACCAGCCTTTCCATTGGAATTTTGCGCGGCGCCTGCGGCGGGCTTCGGTTTGTGGCCGCGCGCGTCCAGTTCGGACTGCGCCTGCTTGTTGAGATCCACTTCCCCCCGGGCGGCGCCGCGCGCGGCCTCGTACCGCTTGCGCAGGCCAGCCACTTCCGAGGCGCCGTCGGCGTGAATACGGCCCTTCCCATCAAGCCAGACAACATGGGAGTCATCACTCTCGAACTCGCGCACGGGGGTGCCGTCGTGGAACGACTTCCCGCGCTTTCCGGTCGAATGGTACTCCTTCCCCGCGAAGGTCAGCGACACGGCGTCACCGGGGCTTTGCGAACCAAGCTTGGCCATTCCCACGACATAAGGGTGGTCATACTGCGCAGTTCTCTGCGTGGAGCCTTTCTTGCCGGTGGGAGTGCTGAGACGGGCATCCTGACGGCTGTCATCATGTTCCTTGACCTGCGTCCCATCCTTGCGGGTGTACCCCTTGATGTGGGCCTTGGTCAGATCGTCCTCGTATTCGTCCAGTTCCTCGGCCTGCTTGTCGGCCTCTTCGAGGTCATCGGCGTGGCTGGGGGAACGCAGAACAGCGACAAGGCGCTTGTGTTCCCTCACGAGGTCGGTGGGGTTTTCTTCAACGAGTGATTTCGAGACGAAAACGCGCATGGGATTCTCCGGGGCCAGACAGGCGAACGGTATCGTCACGACCAGACCAATGGAAGGTCTTTGAAAGGCGATTGTATCTTTTCAAACAAGGCGAATTCATGTATATAAGGTTTGTGACGCGGCGGCGCTGAAAGCAGAAGCGCGCAGGATTGAGTGGTTGGTTGCCCATCCGTATCCGCAAGGATCGCGACAGGAACCCGCAAGGGGCGAAATGGAAGATGGAAGCCGGAGTAGCGACCGGCCCGCGTCACTCTCAAATCCTGTTTGCAAAAAATACAATCGCCATATAATTATTCTTCAAAGAATCCATCGCTCGATGAACGGGAATCCTTCAAGGATGTAGAGATCGCGCGCAGACATCATCCCATTCGAATACCCGCGATCGACATAGAACACGGCGAGATCCGCAACCCGGCGCCACGCGAGGCCAGCGTCGATGCCGCGCTGGCGTTCGTGGGGAATCCTGTCATCAAGGATCCCGGTCTGGGTGTAGAGCAAATGACTTGCGATCGGGTGTTCGCCGCGCATCAGGGAGTCGCGGATTGCCCGGCGCGCATAGGACAGGTTTTCCTCGATCGTGAAAGGATCTGGGTCCGCATAGGGGGACTCGACAATCACAAGCGATGAGGGCGCCGCGACGAACAAGGGAGAAGGGAACTCAACCATCAGGAATCCTCCTTATGACGATCATTCGCTCTGCAGCAACGGTGATGTGGGGTGGCAGCCGAGCAGGCTCAAATGTCGAATCAGTGACGTCAAGCGCAGCCCGATCGAGGGCATATGCCTTCGCATCACTGAAGGAGGGGAATGCATGGGTCTGCACCCCCCACCCAGCCCAGACCTTGACCCCGCACGGGAGCGTGATCTGACAACCGAACATCAAGCGGACGGATTGTAACCGCTGATCATGATCATACCGGCGCCAGCCATCTTGTCCGCGAACTCACCGGTGATGCCAAGGGTGAGCGGCGTCATGACGCCCCACAGGCCCAGAACTTCACCGAGCGCGAACAGACGAAAGGCTGCGGACTGGCTTTCGAGAACGGCGCCGACAGCGATGTAGGAAGGCCCTTCATGAAGATCGACATTACCCGGGAAATCGTTGAGCAGAGCAACAAGCCGATCGCTGTTTTCCTTGGCCAGCGCGTTGTCGACACCCACGGCGATGAAGTGGCAGTCGACGACAGTTTCCCCGTCATTGGGCGGAGAGGGGATCGGGGGCATGGCGAAAACCTCAGTAACACCCGGCGTCATGATCACGGCGTCACCCTTGCGATACTCCTTGGTGCAGAGCCGCAGGATTTCGTGAACTTCATCAAGCTTCCACATCTGAATAGATCTCCTTCAACAGATTTTCGAGGCGGCAAAAAGCCTCCCAAGTCAGCCCATTGAAGGGATCGCACTTAGCGAGGCGGGAAAGCTGTTTTCCGGTCCATGCGAAGTTGTCATCATCTAGGATGACGAAGTCGATGACATTGTTCCGAGAAAGCCATTCATCGATCTCAGTCGGACGCTGACCGTCGTGAGACTGGTTCGTACACCAGTCATCGTGCATGTGCTTGGACAGACCGGACAGCCAGAGCGCACTTGAGCAAGTGGACTGACCAAATGACCTCCACGTACTCGACACCACGATCTTGAACGGAAATCGATCGTGCAAGGCCATCAACATGGAGGTGGCCACTTCATCGATCCATCGACGACGATCGGTCATCCCGCGATTGGCGGTGTAAGCCCGGTGCGTGGAGATCACCCCATCGAAATCGAGGAACATGATCACGACGGGATCGGTCGCAATGTCGACAGGCTTGGAAACAGCCACATGCCTCGAAGAAATGGCGGCAGGTTGGGTGTCAGTGATCATTTGCATGATCCTCATCACGGAAAAGGAGTTCGATAAAGTTGATGACGACCAGTACCAATGCGAACAGGCCACCGATCACAGCAGAATACTGCGCTGGTATCAGCCAATTCGTAAACGGGCTAGAGATCCTCGGATAAATCATGTCGCTCAGGACACAGCAGGCGCAAATCGATGAGAAGAAATTGGACAAGCCCTTAAGGATGAAATTAAGCCGCCGCATTGTCATATCCCTTGGCTATCGCAGCAGTGACCTTTTCGATCACGAGCAGCACGGGCATACGGTCCTCGCGATAGAGGTAGTAATCCCCAGTATCGCGCTTCAACAACAGGGCACCACACTCTTTACCAACGGTGATCACCCCGAGCGGTGCCCAGATGCGGCGGAACTCGAAACCCGGGGTGACGTAATTCAGCCACCCATCCCCAAGCACGACGCAGTAACGTCCACGATTGAATCCAGCCATCACTCGACATCCTTCTTGCGTAGCCCAACCAGAATGGAGGGCGGCACAGGAAAGTCCCGTTCGATCGAGCGGAACAGGTGCAGGCAGAAGGGATGATTGGAGACGTAATCGCTCTCGGGAGGATGGTACTGAACGACACAGTCGTCCGGATCCCAGAACATCGCCTTGATCGCGCACATTTCCTCCCAAGTCGGGCAGCGCTTGCGCTTGAAGAATGCGACGGAGACATGCTCCCAGCCCAGCTTGTCGGACACGACAGCGCGCATCATCCCGCCGGACATAGGGAAGTCGAAAACCCCATTGTTCCCGAACGATTCGTCCGAACCCAACAGCCCGGTTGTCCGGCGCAGGTGTTCTGGAACATGGAAGGCCATCAGTCGGTATCCTTCTTGGTCAGGTTAGCCAGAAGTTCTTCGGCCTGATTGGCAGCCTTCGCCTCGACGGCATCGATGCACTCAAGGATCTGGTTTGCGACCGCGCGGGCATCCTCAAGGGACATTGAGCAGTACCCCCCGAAACGATCGCCGCGCATACGGAAGGTGGGAACGACAGTTTCTTTCCCCAGATCACCCCACATCTCGAACCGAAAGTTCGGCAGGTTGCAATGCGGCCTTCCTCCGATCATCGCTATCTGCGTTTTCGGATTAAGATGGAAATCTTTCTTCACGGCGTCACCTCGGAACTGGAAGCCTGCTCTTCGAGCGTGGCATCTGAAAGATCACTCGTCCCAGCCCAGAAGGCGAGAGCGAGAACGAACAGCAGAAACGCTGCGATGGTCGAGCGGTCAGACACGGCTGTCGACTCCTGCTTTTTCGAGCGCGTCGACAGCAGCATTGAGAAGCTTCTCGAGCGCGCCAGCGAACGGTGCATCGGTGGTAATGAAGTTGCGATTGCGCACTAGGCCGACCAGAACCGAAGCCATGTCAGGAGTCGCGGACACGAGCTTGGCGATCTCATCCGCGTTGACCTTGCTGGTCTTGGGAACCCGAGCAACCACGACGCGCGCGCCGTAGGCATCGATGGTCTCGATCGGGAAATCGATTTGCTTCGGCGCGCCGACAGTCCACGGATTTGCCATGTGGTCGATGGGGGTTGAGTTCGGCGCGGGCATCATCCCTGCTCCTGCAGGTAGCGCTCGACGCGCTCGGCTGCGGGAATGTTGCTGTCGAAAGTCTCCATCCACGCGGAAACCATTCCACGGGCAAGGCCAATGTGCAGGTCGAAATGGTCGGAGACATAGATCGCGGCGCCGAACATGTTGACCGCGCCGGATTCGCGCAGGTCATCGAGATACTCGAACACTTCGATGTAGGTGATGTTGGCCACTGAAAGGCTCCTGCCCCTGATACCCGAGGCGCGGTCCAGTTCGGGATGTTCCGACCTGATGCGCTACCATTACCTAATAGGTAGCACCCTGTCAAGCCAGAAACGACGCACAATATTGAAAATTGATACGTCAGCTAAGGCCGAGCGCAGCCTTGTAGAGATCGGTCACCGCTTCCATCTCGGCCCGGTCGTCGGGCTTCATCTTACGGAGGCGAACAATCTGGCGCATGATCTTGGCGTCGTAGCCCACCGCCTTGGCTTCGGCGTAGACGTCGCGGATGTCGTCGGCGATGCCCTTCTTTTCTTCCTCGAGGCGTTCGACGCGCTCGATCAGCAGGCGCAGGCGGTCGTCGGTGGCATTGGCCATTAGCTTATTCCTTCTTGGTCTGGAAGCAAATCGATTTCCCGATCGAGACCGGGGATTGAATCGAGGTGATCGGAAAGCTTGCTTGCAAACCCCTTCACTGTGTTGAGAAGGCCGGAAGCCGCACCATAAACGGCATCATGGCCAATCATCTGGACGATCTTTGCAGCCCGTCCGAGATCTTCGGCGCCATAGTATCGATCGATCTTGATTCCCGAAGCGCGCTCAAAGCGGTCTACCGCTTCCTGCAGGTCGCCGTGAGCAGCCATCTTTTCGCGAACACGTCTTTCAATATTGGCTTCCGCCTTCTGGCGAATGATCTCCGTTTCTTCGCGAATCAGACGTTCACGCTCGGCAGCATCCATTTCCCCGGCGCGGCGGATCAGCGCAGCCATGAAGTTTCGGGACAGGGTAGGCTCGCCAATCTTGGGGGCCTGAACGGAAACACTCACCCCCCTCCCATCAACTTCATACAGCCCCCATGTTTCGGGAAGCTCATGCTTGGCAACAATCCCCTTGGGTGACACGATCCACCAGAAGTCGCAATGCTGAGCCAGTTCCTCGGCTTTCGCTGGTGATTTCAGTTCGCGCAGCCAGTCAGAACGACTCACCTTGATCTCGAAACCGTTGATGGCGAGTCCACGAGAAGGCCACAGATTCATGGCGATCGCATCAGCACGGCGACTTGCCATGGCTCCAGTTCCAGCCGTCACCTCGAAGAACAGCGCCCACTCAGGAGCGCAAAACTTCTTTTCCAGAGCCGCCTTCACATCGCTGGTACGCAATCGAACCTCCAACCGTTACCTAGGCGGTAGCAGCAACAGAAGAGAGATTCAATACCGGCGTGGAAGAAACAGGGACTTGATCATCGATGGCTTGTCCTTGGTCGCCCGAACCTTGTCGATAAACCAAGCAGTGGGAAGCGTCGTCACATCACCAAGGAATCGCGGATCGTCATAGCACAGCAGGAACGCCCGGCGCGCGTCTTCCGCGCTGTCAAATCCCAACATCGCCTTATCCTCGTCGTACTTCCGCCACTGGCCCTTGCGGCGAGCGTGGACAACATAGACGAACGATGCGTCAGGATTAGGACCAACGAAGACGTCAACCTCGTCCCCGTCCACTCCCGTGGTGTCGCAGACGTACCCATAGGGATAGACAAGCCGCTTCTCTCCGATCGAACCGTCCGGATTGCGGAACGTGCGAACCGAACCAGCCTCATTCTCAATGTGCAGGACAAGGCCATTCCAGCGCATCGTGCGCTTGGCATAGTTCCCCGATGCCTTCTGCTCTTCGGTCGGCTCGTGCCACGCTCGATGGCGGGTGATCAGAATGGTTCTAGACACGATCACTCCAATCCGGAATGGAAACAGTCTTCCCGGCCATGTCATGGAAGCAGTCCAGAGCGTACTGGACAACTCCATCAGTAACAGTTCCCTTGCAGCCATCGACCGAGAACGCATCGCGCAGCGACGGATAGCCGAAATTGTTATTCCACCTGTTCCCGTTCTCTCCACCAATCTTGATGGCATGAGACATCCTGCACCCCGGGCACGAGAAAGCCAGATACCCCGGCATGAGAATGGAAACCTTCGCGCTCATCGCGTCTCCGCGAGCCTCTTCTGCAGCCACTTCGCGAATTTCGGATCATCGCCGGGGCGCGGTTCGCTCATAGGTTCCCACCGCCCCCGACAGTGCGGATGCTGAACCCCAGCCGCAGCCCAGAACAGTTCATGTGTCTCGCGCGGAACCAGCGCACCACCGACCCGCTTTGTCGGGCTGGCAGAGCGACCAATGTTCGTCTTGCCCGGCCAGACGTCATGCTCACCATCCTTATCGGGATCTGACGCACTCGTTACACGATAGACCCGCCCGTCGATCTTGCGGCAAAAGGCGCAGGCGCCATTGTACATCTCGATCCTTCGGACATTGCTGCCGACAGCAAGATGTGAGATCACCCCCTGATTGGCTATTTCCCCGGCCTCGGTCACCGCAATTCGGCGCCAGTCCCGATTGAGGGATGAGAACTGATCGAACAGGGATGTTTGCAGCGCTTCATGCGATACCTCTTCCCCGGCCAGCTTGCGCTGCTCGAAATCAAGGACAACCCGCTTGAGGCGATGGCGGGCAACCTCCGACAAGGCCACTACCGCATCGCAGCATGCTTCCTTGCCGTATTCGAGAATGGCCCGCTCGGCTTGCGAGAAAGAGAAAGCCTTGACCGCAGCGGAAACCGTGGACGGGAGCTTGGGGATCAGGCCAGCAGCAACCGAAGCGTCGATGGTTGAAAGGTGGGCCTGCGCGCGACCGAGAAGGTTCGCCTTGGTGGCAAGCCACTCCCCCTCCTCATAGAGCGCATCCGCAGGAAGGTGCTTCTGCACCACGTAATCGATCGCCAACGACCAGTCCGAAAGCTCCATTTCTTCCGGCGGGATGTTCGACAGATAGATACGGACCAGTTCGGTCTCTTCCTGCGACCAATGGCCGAGAAACCCTGATGGGATGGGGACGGTCTCCTTGGAGGGGACGTGGTAGATCCCAACCATCCACTTGGACAACTCGTCCTGAACCTTGGCGATCTTGGTGAGCCCGCGATCGGAGAACTTTTCGACCAAATCCCGAATGAAGGGATTCTCGTGAGCCATCCAGATATCGAAGGCAAGGCCATCCTCGTTCGAGATGGCCTTGAACAGCCCTTCCAGAGCGTGGTCGCATGCCTCGCCATGCAAGTGGCCGATATCGATCAGAAGGGGATTGTGGGGGAGCATACAGGACTTCTGCAAGTCTTCATCCGGGGAGCCTTCCTCATCATCAGGAATAGCGCCGTGAATGAAAACGCGCTTGCCATCCTCATCGAGGCCAATTCCCCCGTCCTCGCCGCGATCGATCAACTGCAGACGGCGCACCTTGCGCTCCCGGTGCCCAAGCACCTTGTCCCAGCGCACCTTGTGATGACTGCCATCGCGTTCGACGAGGCAACCATCCTTTCCGACCGCCACAACCTTTCCATGCACGGCGCCATGATCAGGGTGGTGAAAATAGATCGAATCGCCCTGCAGAATGTGCAGGCCGGGCTGCGAGGACTTTTCCTGCGGCTGGGACAAGAGCGTCACTCCACAACGAACACGGGAGGCATGGCCTTCCCGAAGTCCTCTTCATCGCCAGAAGAAGCGCCCTCATCAACGGTAGCACCGTCCATTCCAGCGGTCGCCGCGTCCTCGTCGGCTTGCGCCTGTTCCTCATCGGCATCGACAGTCTCATCCACAGGCTGGACTGTCTGTTCACCTTCCAGCTGCGCGCCATCAGCGGTTGCGTCGGGGGGTGCCCCAAAGTCACCATCGCCCTGCAGGCCGGTCTGGTAAATGCCCATCAAGGATGGATTGAGGGGAGCCTTGCCAATGGTCGGATCCTCATGCGCTTCCAGACCTTCCTCAGCCCGGGCCTCGTCGACCGTGAGGATCAGCTTGCGCATCTCGAACTTCTGCTGGGCATCAGCAGGATCAAGGCCGGTCCAGCGAAACGCGTAATTGTCCGAGAACTCCTGCACGACGTAGTCCGTGATCAGGTTCTCGAAATAGGACAGCAGCGGACGAAGGCCGGAGTCCTTCGAGGCTGCCAGCTTCTCCATTGTGTCGCTGCCCGACAGGGCAGATGTGTTCCCGCCAGTGAAGCTGTCGAAATTGATCTCGGCTGGCGACATGCCGTAGACCGCGCAGATGACGGACGTGAGGAAGGTCATCCACTTCGAGAAATACATCTCGTTGAAGTCCACACCGAACTTCTCGAAAGAAGCCTTCGAGTCCTGATCCTTGGATACCATGACCGGAAGGGCCCAAGCGTTGTTCACGCCCTTGACCATGGAATTCCAGTAGCGCTTGAACGCGCTGATATCGTCGGTCGAATAGTTTCCGGACAGATGCAGCATGCCCTTCGGGATCGAGTTTTGATCGAATCCCTTGATGTTGTAGGACATGGCATTGAGGAAGCCGGTGACCACGCGAACGAGAAGTTCCGTCTCCGAAAGACCATAGCCACAAACCCGAACATCCGAACGCGGATTGCGTGGTTCGTAAATCAGATCCTCGTAGCCATAGGCAGTCGAGATGCGCCCCTGAACGACCTGTAGGGCGAAGATCTCGTCATCCCCCTCATAACCCCTTTCAGTGCAAAGGCGGATGGACGATCCGTCCACAGCGTAGAAGCCGTCAATCCCGAGGCTCTTTTCCCGTTTCCACTCTGTTTCGATTCCGACGCTGTCCATGGACAGGCTGTCGCGCGTCACCTTCGCCATGAACTGCGCGAAGGAATCGCGCTTCAACTGCTTGCGGCGTCGGGGGCGAAATTCCCAGCCGCAGTTCATGATGAACCGATTGAGAAGGTTGATCGAATCCTGTTCGCTGTCCGACAGCTGATGCGACCGATCAATGTGACGGATCTCGAAGCCGGGCGCGTCAGTGTTCTTTTCGGCAACGCGGCAGAACCGCTGAACCTGCCGGACACGCGTCATGATGACGGCATTCAGGATTGGCGTCTGCTCGACCATCGAGCGCAGGGAGTCGAAAGACAGAATCGACGGGCGCTCCCAATACTCCCCCTGAACGGACACCTGCCAATCATCGAAGAACACCGACTGCATCCCGCGATCACGATCCTTCGCGCGCTTCGACGGGAATGGAACGATGTTCGACCGGATGGCCTTGTTCATCGCGTCTTCGGCGTACTGTTCCTGAATGAAATTGATGACGTCGCGGACGGCGTCCTGCGGGAGAAGGTTGTCAAGACCGCCGGAAACGACAGACTTCTGAAGCTCCATCGAAGCTGCACTGCGCTCCCCCCAAGGGGCGGACGGATCAAAAGCAACTGACGAAACGCGATCAGACATTCTTGGTCCCCATGGCCTTTAGAGGCACCATAGTGTCACGACATTGCTCTGCAAAGGGCAACAAATCACCCGTTGACTGAATTACACCAAAGAGGTAGCAGGCAGCTTCCTGTGACGCTGAAGGCTGGCGCGCTTGGAAACGGGCGCGCCAGCTGACCGCAGGAGAAGATTGGAGCTGGGTGTAGCAGCCCGGTAGCTCGTTAGGCTCATAACCTGAAGGTCGCGGGTTCAAATCCCGCCCCAGCAACCAATCTTGACCATCACAACGCTACCCTATAGATATCCAGCATACCTCATGGAACGAGGGGTGGTGGTAAGGCGCTTACGCATTCTGCAGAATGCACCGAGGCCAACCAGCTGGACAGCTTCAATGGGTCGGCGGCCACCCCGTTCTTGACAATATCGACAGCCAGATGCACACCAGTCCGGCTCAACGGGCAGACCCTGAGCGGCTTGTGACGTGATATTCCACAGCCCGCATCCCGGTTCCGCAGGGCGCTTCCAAAACATTCGCGCTTAGAGCGCATGCTTTGAGCGCACCAACCAAAGGGAACAATCATGTCCGTCATCGGAAAAATGTCTGTGAACGAGTGCCCGGTCTTCGACGCTGGCCAGAAGGTCATTCTTGGAGTCGTCTGCGAAGACGTCTTCATGGCGCACTACCACCCCGAAAACGAGAACGTCGTTTTCACGAAGTACAGCCCCAGCGGGGAAGGGCAGCTGCACCTTGCCACGGCGCAGGATTTCCCAAAGGGGAAGAGATCCTACAATCAGCCGAATGGTGATCGTGTCGAATACGAAACTGCCTGCGAACTCTACCTCATCTACATCAAGCAGCCTGATCGCCCGTCGATCGATGGCGCCGCATTCTTTTCCAAGCTGCGCGTCGCCAGCCGCACCGAATACGGTGGTGACAGCCGGACGATCGAACTCTGCAACCCCTACGAATACCATCACAAGGACTATCCCTTCCACGAGATCGAGGCACGGCAGATCAATCTCAAGCTGGGGATCGATAACCCCTTTGCGAGCGACCAGTTTGTGCCCGGCGAAGGTGGCTGGTGGGTTGTCGCCTACCACGCAGACCAGATGACCAAGACCGAAGCACTGGCCCGGGTGCATGGAACCTTTGCCAATCCGGAGTCGTGACGATATAGAGCAGGAGCCTTTCAGGCATCATCTCCCAAACTCAAGAGGCGGTCTTCGGATCGCCTCTTTTTTGTTGACCGGAAAGGTATCTTGTGACAAGGAGAAATCGCCAGCCGGGTCGTCACCTCCCCTCAATACAGAATGCCCGGCTGGCAACACAACGTTGATGGGGGTGAAAGAGGAAGAGTTTAAGAATTTGGTCGAAGGGGAAACCCATACGGCCTGCGATGGAACGGTTGGACCCGGGGGCAGAGCCCGGCACCTCCACCATCGGCTCCGGGCTACCCTAACGCAATTGGGCAGTCATGGCTGTGAAGGGGAGGCATCCCCCGAGCTGGAAGACGACTGGACGCGGGCGAGGTCATGAACGGACCCGCGAAAGGTGATAAGTCCGGAGCCGTTGCTGGGGGTGAAAGAGGATCGACAGCCCGCCCGGACACAGAGACGCGACCCGGTTAGGCCCGCCCCGTGATGCGGACAAGAAGGCAACAGCCAACGACGACCTGCCGGTAACGGCACAGCTGCTCGCCGCCTAAACAGCGGAAGTAAGCGCGGTATGGTCCCGACCGGGCAACACAACGGGCCACGAGTTTACGGACGCGAGGGTTCAATTCCCTCTCGGTTGCGGAGAATTGGTAGACTGTCGGTTCGAGTCCGACTCGGAGGGTTCGCCCTCTAAGGGAACGCCCCGGGGTAGGCAGCGCATGACAGGTCGGAAAGACGGCCACAGAATTTACGACTGCGAACCACCGGTTCTCCAAGCGACCCGGGATCGGTGGCATAGTAGAGGGGGGTGGGGCGAGTCTCCACCCCCTGCACATCGGAACGCCGTGGTAGCTCAATGGTAGAGCAGCCGTTTTGTAAACGGCAGGTTGTCGGTTCGAGTCCGACCTGCGGCTCCGGAGGGATGGCGAAATTGGTAAACGCGGCGGACTTAAAACCCGTTGGACATTGCCGGTTCGAGTCCGGCTCCCTCCACCACCTCCCCGTAAGCCAACTGGATAGGCCACGAGACTTCTATTCTTGATGTTGCAGGTTCGAATCCTGCCGGGGAGGCCATTTCATGGGTGAGAAACGAGCGACCAAAAAGGCGCGGGAGAACCAGCACCGTCATGCGCTCGATCGCCTGCAGGAGCGATACTGACAGGACGCCACGCACGAAGACCTGATCGCCATTCGTGATATCGCGAAGGAGAATGCGCGGGTGGTGAAACCTCTTCCCGGCTATGACAGCAAGCAGGTGTTCGTCCGGTATCGGGACCGACTTATCCATGTGGTCTACGTGCCCCGTCACAATGCAATCCGCACTGTTCTGCCATGCGAGATTCGGTACTGATCAAAACACGATAAAATAAGGAAACCCGCAGAAACGCGACGTTCCTGCGGGCAAACGTTCATCAAAGACGGGTTTCGATCAAATAAGCCGATTGAGCGCATCACGCAGATACGGATCAATGTCGGACAAGTTACGAAGGCACCAGTCGACATAGTCGCGGGGAAGTTCCGACAATGGAACGCCACGGTGTTTCCCGAAGGGGAAGTGCGTCGGGATCCGGCATTCCTCCGAGCACTGCCAGAGCCCCTCCCATGTGAGCGGGAAACCCATCTTCTTCACCTCGGCGAGGCACTTGAGCAGGATGTGCCGCGTTGCCTCGCAGTCCGCCGCGCCGCCGTGGGCCTTGTCCTTGAGCAATCTCCGGGCCTGTTCATGCGGCAGGATGAAGTAGACAACAGCGCCGAGCGAATGACTGTCGAGTTCGGGGAAGAAGCGGCGATAGAGCGCCAGAGTGTCGATCCGACGGCAATCCGGCTTGCCAATCACATCCCAATCATAGTCCACGTTGTGGCCGATCAGGTAGACGAAGTCATCCGGGGAAGCGAACCAGTCATGGATGTTGAACGATTCCGCAGGAGGGCAGGATGCGACGTCCTCATCAAGGATGTGGTGGGTTGCCAGCGCGCCGGGCTCGATCGGTTTCCCGGGATTGTAACGCTCGCAATATCGAGCGACCGCGCGCAGATCGATTTCAACGCCATCGCCATCCAGAACGATCCCGGCGGCCTCGACCAGCTTGGGATCGTTCTTGCCCGTCGTTTCGGTGTCGAAGATTACAGCCGCCATTACCTGATCACCTTGGCAATGTCGCTCTGCGCGACCGAAAGACATGCCAGCGCCTCGTGCTTGGCGGCCTCTACCAGCTTGGGGGCAGTTGCGCTGTGGGTTTCGGTATCGAAGATGAAAGCGGGCATTGAAATCTCCATTGTGGTTTCCCGACGCGCCAACAAGATCAAAGGAAACGCGACCCCGGAAGAAATATCCAAGGTCGCGTCCTTCTACATAGCCATCACGCAGTCGCAAACTCCTCCGAAGACGAAAGAAGATTGAAGGCGCGAGTCTTGATGGTATCACCCACCCCAAACCACGCTCCTTCGAGACGCGAGTTCGGAGAGCGTCCCCTTTCGTAATCAGCCCATTGCGTAACCGCATTCAGCGCGCGCCAGCGGTTCCCAGCGCCAGCGAGATCCCCGCCGATCATTTCGCCGTCGTAAATCGACTTGATCCGGCCAAAGGGCTTGCCTTCGGTGATGGGCTTGGTCGGCTTGCCCCGGATTTCCTTGGGGTGGAGCGGCGCCAGAAGCTTCTCGACGAAGCGATCGAACTGGCCGTCGTCCAGCTTGCGCTCCGAGAGAATGGCAGTTTCGACCAGCCACTTCTCGAACACGCTCTTGACGATGCCCAGCTGCAGCCGGACTGCGTCGGGATCGAACGTGATGGAGTGCGGGATACGCACCAGCGACGAAACGGCCCGGCCTTCGGTGTCGCTTTCCGCCTTGGACTGCGCGAAACCGGTTTCACTGGCCGAAGCGCCGACCGACATGGTCAAGGTGTTGTGGCAGACAACGCGAATGGCGGTGAACTTCGCAGTGGTGGCCAGCGTCCCGTCATAGCTGGTGGCCAGCAGAACATAGGGGCGAACGATATCCTGCCCGACGACGGGGGCGCCGTCATTGACCTTGGCCAGACCCCAGATGCGGCGACCACCGGACAGCGCGCCAGCGGTTTCCAGATCGAACCCGCCGATTTCGGCAAGCTTGGCGAAGAAATCGAGAACTTCACGCGGCTGGACAATCTTGTAGCCCTTGCTGACGACAGACAGAGCATCGCCGGTATCCGAGCGATAGAGAACGTCGCGGTCGCCCATGGTCGCGAAACGAAGTTCCGGATCCGAACATGTGCCGATCGGGGAGGGACCGTCTTCGTCATCGAGGGGCGCTCGCGCATAGGTCACCGGGGTGCGCAGAACATCGTGCGCGAGTCCGGCGGCAGAGGCCCAATCCGAAATCGGCTGCCCGGGGAGCAGATTGGTTCCCAGACCATGCCACGGGGTGGCGCCAACGTAGGCGATCGCGGGACGGCCAGTGGTTTCATCGATCATGTGACTCACGGTGTTTCTCCTTGACGCTTGCCGGATGATTTCCAGCACATGGGAGTGCTGTCGCTCCACTTTGGCATCAAGTCAACCCCTAAGGTTGATCGTGGTCGATATTCTCGATGTAGAAATCGCATCCGGGGTCTTTGGCTGCGACAAGCAGGCCACGTTCCAAACACTGGCCAGACGCAAACGACTGACAGCGACCACATGTCCCCTTTGGAATGTCGATCATCTTCAAGACGCCTTGAGGAAGACCGGGCATTTGCCCCCCGACCTTCTCCGCCAGATCGTTCGGCTTGTCCGGTTCAGGCGGGTTGAGGAACATGGTCGTTCCGTGGTTTCTCGCCCACGCGACATTGAGCAGCATGAAGGCGTAGGAGAAGTGTGGATCCATCCCGACCTTCACCACCCGGCGCCGGTACTTACGCTCCTCTTCGTCCATTTCCGCAACCAGCGCGGTGTGCGTGAAGTGCTCGAAAACCCGTTCTTTCAGAACAGCGGAAAGCTGTTCAACGCCCTTATCCTTGATTGTTTGGACAAGCCCATCCGGATCAGGGAAGACGCACACCCGATTGGAGATACGCTTCATGGCAACCTGCATGCACTTGTACTGATCGAGCGTGACAGTGTACCGGTCCCGGTCTTCTTCTGACGTTCTACGATCGGTCTTGGACAGGGTTGCATCCCCCCACCGCATCATATCGTCCTTCATTTCGGTGTAGCTGGCGAGGAACACACGGCCCTCATGGCGACCAGCAAACCGCTTCGAATCGTTGTAGTTCGGCAGGGATTCGACGACGCAGACAGACACCCCGTACAGGCCCATCAGGTCGCTGCAGCGCAGGAACGGATCATCGTCATAGATTTCCTCGACGTGGATCACAGCCATATGCCCTGACGGGAGCCGCTCGCAGATGATCGCCACATTGAACAGACCCATCTGGTCGATACCCATGAACGTGTCGCGCGCGCGATCTTTCCAGACGACACCCATCTCCATCCCGATCCGCGCACAGTCGTTGAGCATTTCGAGATCAACCGGAACCTGTGTCGGGTCGAGGTAGGGCTTCCCAAGCTTGCGGTTGTAGAAGTTCTTCATGTCATCGGCGTTGCGATACGCCTCGATGATTTCCTTCGGGGAGATCGTGGGAGACAGAAACTGCGGGTAATGGATCGAAACGTTATCCGCTTCCGGGTTGAGCGGGCGCCACTCACCAACCTGCGAATCCACAATCACCTTATCGCAATGGTGGCAGACATAGCTCCATTCGCCTTCGCGCTTGCGGATGCATTCTGGGAAGTGGTTGTCGAGAACCTGATACGTCCCACACGACGTGCAGAGGGTCCAGAACTGGTGTTGCGTCCCCTTCTTGTAGAAGAAATGGATATCGCGATCCGGCCAGTTCGCCGTCGACCCCATCAACGTGTAACGGATGCGAGAAGCCGAAAGTCGCTCTGCCGTCTTTTCCATATCCGCGATCGACATTTCCTGCACTTCGTCGAAGGACAGGATATCGAGAGGAACGGACTCGGTCGTCGCCTTACCAGACGTCCAGAGGAAGTGGTAACGCGACCCCCCCATATTACGAATCAGCACATTGCCCTCGCCGGTCTTGCGAGTTCCGGAAGGGCCATCAAGCATCAGCTTGTGTGCATCCGGAATCGTTCGCACGATCGGCATGAAGCGCTCCGACGACTTCATCGTCGCAAGATCCTTGACCGGCAAGTACATCCCGATTTTCGCTGGCATGAACTTGAGCGCCAGATAGATCGAGGCCAGCATCTCGAAAACGGTGAAGCCAACCTGCGCGCACTTCATGATGGTCAGGCGCTTCTTGTACGCCTCTTCAATCGTCGAGGGGATCTGCTCATAGATCCAGCGCATCGTCGGACGATCATCAAGCCGGAAAGGGTGACCGTCCACCTTGAGCCCGTCTGCCGACAGGCGTTCGCACCACTGCAGGAACGTCTCTCCATCCTTGATGATGGCCATCCCGTGTGAAATCTCGACGCGCTCCTGAACGATCTCCCCCAAATATTCCTGCCTCCATTCCGCATCAGACACCTTCGCCTGAAGCGGCATCACATCAGGTGCCGTGGGATTTGCTGAGGTAGGGATGCACACATGGCGATGGCTGCGCTCGTTCGCCTTTTCCAAGCACAGGCGACCAAACCCATTTTCAACCCCTGATGCCCTCCCGAAAACGAAAATCATGCATCGCCGCCGGACCTGATCCTTGAGACTTGGATTGTCCTCGATGCTGACCCTGTTCCCCTTCTCATCGACAACCCATTTGAAGGCGTCTTTCAGGGGAACGATTTCATTCTCCCACAGCTGGGAGAAGCCTGGGATGCGATGCGCGTTGTCGATGACGATCTGGTCAAACGGACCAATCACATCAAGATTTGGATTGTCGGCAGAAACAAGGGTGATCGAGCCAACCGGCCTTTGCGACATACCATTGTGAGCGTTGAGAAGCGAAAACACCTCAATCCTGCTCCCGGTTGGTCGCCTTGGGAAAATCAAACCCTCCTTGTCCTCATCGGCAAACGAGAGAAGACGGATGATCTGGCTCCTATCCCAATCCAGACGATCCTTGTCGCTCGTGACATAGAGAGAGTTCAGTCCGCGAGTTGCCGCGCCACGAGCCCGCAGGAGGCATTCCAAAGCCATCGTCGTTGAGCCAGCCTGCCAGCCGCACGAAATGAAATTGACCCACGACAGGCGCTCTTGAAGCAGCGCATGCTGCTCCGGAGAAATCGTCATGTTGAACCAGACATTTTCGGAAGGTTGGCGATCACTCATACCCCTTCGATAAACGCGCAAGGCAAACATGAAAAGGGCCGCTTGAAGCGGCCCAGATCACGAAGCTGTTGATGTCATCACGCGTGGGAGTACGCGCCGCCCAGCTGGAGTCGCTCCATGGCATGCCAGACGCGCAGATAGGCATCATGAAGACCACGGTCCTTGACCGAGGACTTGAAGTTGCTGGCCGAGTACGCGCCGATCAAGTCGGCCATCACCTGAGCGATCTCATGGCGCTGCACCGCCGCCCGATAGCGATAGTCGGTGTTGGTCGATTCGGTAACGACGGCTTTCGGAAAGTAGCGCTCGATATCACCCGGGCGCCGGGCGCGCACGAGAAGTTCGTCGCTTCCGCAGTCCTTGTCGACGATCGAGAAAAAAGCATCCTTGAGACAAATCCACACCGGTAATTCTCCTGCAACGATTTAGATTTGCATCGTGTCGCTCGAACTACCGATAAGGTCAAATCAATTCTGCAAGAACCTCTCAATCAAGTCGTTCTTCCGGGCGATCAACCTATCGGCCAAGCGCTTCCTGACGGCCTTTCCGCCCGGGCCATAGGCTTCAACCAACCCGCGAATCTCCCTGTCGGGGATACCGGCGATGATCTCGACACCTTCGACCAGCTTGGAAAGCGGGATCTTCCCGAAAACCGAATAGGGGGCATGATTTTTCGGATCGCGTAGCGATTCAATTTCCGCGACCTTGTCCCCAAAAGCCTTTCCTTTTGGGGCGCCCTGCGCGCGGTAGAGCAGGCTTCCGCCAACATCGATGCGAATGGCATTCCCGTTCTTGTCGACAAGCAGATTGTCATGCAGGAGGCCGACAGAATCCCAATCCGCCAACCAAGCATCCGCAGCAAATCCCTCGAACACCCCGGGAACCTTCCCCGGGGTGGTGATCGCGGCCTTGTCTTGCTTCACGCCGTCCACAACCTTCGAGGCAACACCGATATCGCCACCATCCTCGATCATCTTCAACTCGGGAACCGCTACCCCCGCAGCCTCGTACAGCTTGGCTGTCAGGATCTCGTTTGCGGCGTGATCTGGGGACTTGGGAAATTTGCAGTACCAAACAGTCCCATTCGTATCCTTGAAAAAACCGCCCGGATTGCTTCCCTTCTGATGCCCGACATGCTTCCAGCTTGAGATGCTCTCGACATCATGCGCCTTCCCAAATCCAGCCATGTAGGACAGGTGCTTGTCGACATTCTGATTGACGATATCGGGAACGTCTTCGGCTGGAACGAGGGAAATCGCCTGTGACTCCCAACCCATATCCTTGAGGCTGCCACCAACCCGCTTGGCCCGGTAATACCGCGCCACAGTCAGGGTGCGATTGACGTCCCCGATGAACCCGGTGATTTCCACCTTGAGCCCGGTTTCCTCAAAGCACTCCTTGATCGCGGCAGCCTGCAGAGACAATTCGTCGTCGGTATGCCCCTTGGGGAAAGTGGTCTTGTACCCGGCAAACTGGTTGGTTGGGTGGATAACCCAGATACGGCCATCCGGCTCTTCGATCACAACGCCAGCCGACGGATCTTTGCCGTGGGGAACCCTGAACGGAGGTTCGTCCAGATCGTCCATCTGGCCATCGACGAAATCCCAACCGTCGATCGTCTTGGGATGGTCATCCCACGACGTGAACGGAATGCCGTTCAACTCGGTCGGAAGATCTCCATCGACGACGAACGTGGCGATCGCAGAAGGATCGCGCCACGTTTCCTTGTCGGTTGGATCGGTCGGATCATAGATGGGAACAGGCTTCCCATGATCATCGGTTTGCGGATGATACGCCTTCGGCTTGGGGGGAGGGGAGAGGGGCTGCTTGCTCTTCTGCGCAGACTTCCCCCAAGACCCAAACATGTCCCACTGCCAAGGGGAAAACACATCATCCCCGGTGTCCGGATCATGTTCCTTCTCCGGCTTCTTCGTCACCTTGTTGGTGTAGTCCTTGACCCATTTCCCCTTGCGGAAATAGCCTCGAACAAAGGACTTTACGATGACCAGCATCAAACCTTCTCCGGAATCCCAAGAAGGGCGCAGCGCAATTCTCCGATCAGCTTGTCGAGGCCAGTCTTGAAGTCCGCATCGTCAACGCCGCCAAGCGCATGTTCGAGCAGGTCAACCATCCTGTTGGCATAGACCATGAAGGCATCGCGAACCGCATTTCTCGTTTCACCATCGATCGACAGGGTCACCAGCAGGTGGGATCCAAGCTGCTCCGGGCAGTTCCACGAACCACGCTCGAAACCGCCATCCGGACCAGAGCCAAGGAACAACCCGTTCATCCGCGCGCACTCGAATTCAAGCCGGTCCATGAACCCGTGTTCCCCGAGATCGCGCAGGAAGTTGGCGAAGAAGTGTCGCACGATCCCGTCAACGACGCGCGCACTATTCAGCCATCGTCCGGCATCGCCCGGCGCGGATTCCCCGAAGATCTCCTTCAACAGACTCACCAATCACTCCTCATGCGGCAGAACGAGAATGTCGACGTTCTTCCCATCGACACCCATCACCAGATACCGGCAATTCCGGTCGAGCAGGATTTCTCGTTCCCCATGACTCGAAACATGAGCTGCCAGAACAGCCTTTACCCCTGCGGTAATATGTAGCCTCAACTGAGAGGACTGTGAAGAGAAAGCCGCCTTTGACCCATAACTGGTACTCTGGAACGAACCATCCTGAATGACAGCACCGACGACAGACTTGAATGTCTGCTGGCCTACACCAACCCCGCGATGCAGGATGATCCCTTCCGGAAGGGGGATTGCCGCCTTGTCGAACGCATTGCGCAGGTTCTGCGAACCACTCCACCCGGACGAATCCATTTCACCCAGTCGCATAGCGGTATTCCACGATACATAGGAGCTTCCTGTGTACGATTTGAGCGCACTGCGCTGAATAGCTGGAAGGCTATCGATTTCCTTCCTTGAGGCATCCGCCCACTTCTTGATGAGTGGGGAATTGAGACTTTCAACATCCTTGAAGCTCCCTGCCTCCGGAGCAGGAATTGCTTCACCGACAGACCGGTCGAGAACAAGGTAATCAGCCGCTCTGTCTTTCCACCCCTTGAAATTCTCGTGCGCCACCTTCTTGACTCGGGAGGCGATCGACTTTGCGGCATGCGAGTAGCTTTCCGCGAAAGAGCCGGAATGCTCGACGCGGTACGTCGGCTCCATCTGCGCCTTCACTTCGGCGATGACCTGCGAGTGATATTCCAGAAGGTACTTGGTCGACGGATGCTGCTCGATCGAGAGCATCTTCCCGGTCTTCTCGCCGGTCTCCTTCGAGATTTCCTCGAACTGGATGTTCTTGATCTGCTGCGGCGTGGCCCCGGAGATGGCGAGATCGTAGATCCGCTTCAAATCCGCCGTGTTCGCAGCATTGACGTGCGGCTTTGACGAATAGGTGTACTCAGGCGGCTTGGGGATGCCAGCCTTGTTGAACCCGATCGCGGGAACCTTGATCTTGGCGAAAACGACACCGAACTTCTCGCCGGACTCGACGATCTCTTCACCGGGTTTCAGCTTGACCCAGCTGGTGTCGTTGAGATCAACCTTCTTCTTCGGGGGAAGCTTGACCTTCGTGGGGGCGGCGGATGCCTTGCTTGCAGCCTTGGGGAACTTGGCGGCGATGTAGGACTTGCGCGCGATCAGCTTGGCCGCAAGGTCAGCCTTCATGGCGGAATCACCCGGACCAAACTGATTGACCATTGCAGTGATCTGCTCATCCGAGATAGCCAGAACCTTCTGCGCCGATGCATTGAGATCGGCGCTGGACATTTTTCCGAACACAGCAGCGGTGCGAGCATTGATATTCGCATCACGCATGGTGTCGATATCGGTTACATCATTCCCGAAATTGGTTTTCGCCCCACCGGCACCGCCGAACAGGAGAGAACCACCGGGATCAATCCGGTAAGCCTTCCCGTCCTTGAACATGATGTTGTCCCAACCCTTTCCAGAAGCTGGATTGTTGCCAACGACGTCCCAATTCGCCAGCCACGCATCAGCGATGAAGCCAGAGAGAAGTCCGTCAGATTTCCCGGCAAGCAAGGCGCTCTTGTCCTTCACGGCGCCATGAACAATCTTCGAGGCGATGCCAATCTTCCCATTCTTGGTGACCAGCTTGACGTCCGGAACGCTGACGTTCGCAGCCTCGTACAGCTTGTTCGCAAGAAGCTCATTACGAACGACCTTGGCTCCACCAGCGGGGAACTTGCAATACCAGTCGACGCCGTCAGCGTCCTTGTACGTCCCGCCCGGATTGTATCCACCCTGTTCGCCAACCTTTTCCCAACCGTCGATCGACTCTCCCTGATCTCCGACAGTTCCGACCTTCACGGACGAAACAACATGCAACTTCGGAGATGCGGAAAGATCGACAGAGGGAGTCTGCGAGGCTTTGGAAGGAGGGGTTTCGATGGAGTTCAGCAGGCCAAAAAGGGCTGCCTGTTTCCCCTTCTCATGCAAGCCAACCGCCTCTTTCACGGCGTCCACGTAGTTGGCGATAAGCGCAACATTCTTTGACTGAATGGAGGCGGGAGAATGAACGGTCACCCACTTCTTCCCATCCTTTTCAACAAACCCAGAAATCTTCTCGGCCAATCCGGTCACCGGCTTTACGGTGATGTTCAGCCTCGATTTCCCAAGTTGAGAAGACTTCACCATCTTGATATTTTTCAGGGCGGCAGAACCACCAGTCGAAACCGAAGCAACGATGGAAAGCAGCTTCTGTGAAAAAATGGGAAATCCTCCATCAAGGAGGGGGAAGGGGATTTGCGCAACAACATCGACGGCACTCATCTTGTGCCAGTGTCCATCCTTGAGGATCAGGAGGCCGTCAGCCCCCATCTTGATATCGCCATCGCTTCCATTGCTCTTTTCCCGAGCAACAAGCGGGTTGCCACTCAAGTCAACACCGGCATTGTAGGCAGCAATGGCATGCTGGTTGGTAACCATGCCCCACGACTGCTCGCCGGGCGCCTTGTACCACCACTTCCCATTGAGGAACATGTTGAGGTTGCCGCTGTTCGGGTTGACGAACTTCTTTCCAGCGTTCTTGGCGCCGAAGTCCTTCATGGTCTGGTCGGCGGCGGCAGCAGCTTCACCAGCAGCCTGTGGATCATCGATTCCACCTGTCGCCAGAAACATTTCATCAACGGAGTATCCGCCTTTCAGCTTGCCGTCCTTCCACTCCTTCATCGCCTTTTCGGCAGCCACGGCGGAGCCGAAATTGTATGTCTTCGATTGACCAACCGTCCCGATCTTGCCCCACGACTTGGTCACCGTTTTCTTCACGGGATCCATTTCGATGGTCCAGAACTTGTTGTGCCCCGGGCTGGTGTTCACCAGCTTCCAAGTCTCCGTTCCAGCAGAGACAGTAGGAGAGGCAGGGGGAGGAGAGACGGGGGACGAAGATGCCGAAACTTTCGACATCTTCTGAATATCGGCCAGTTCAGGCGGATTGACGCCGATGGACTGCAGGTACGTCTGCACACGCTCAGGAGCGGCGTAGTGCTTGGTGTTGGCCTCCATTTCATCCGGATTTGCGGGATTGTTCGGGCCAACCTCCCACTCGCCATCCTCAGACGAATAGGCAATATAGTGGCCAACCGAGTACATCGTCGGGCCATATCCAAACGCCGGGTCTGAATCGCTCGATTCCCACATCGAACTGTCCGGAACAGGAGAGACATCGTCAGATGCAATAAGGCTTTCCCCATTCGGGGTTTTCCCGTTGTTCAGAGCCGAAATCCACTCATCGTTGTCAACGGGATACTCGTGCTTGCTGCCGCTGTATTTTGCCTTCCAAGCCCCTTGAGCAGCATCAAACTTGAACGACATGCCATCGGAATAAAAAACCTTGTTCGGATTGTCTTTTCCGAAAGAACCGGGGGTGGGAACGACAGCGAGAGAATTCCCGCTGGAACTTTTCCCATTGTTCAATTTTTCGATGAACGTTGCCGTGTTTATCTTGTTCCATTTTCCCCCGGAAGTTGACCACAGCCAGTCCGTCCCATCAAACTTGAAGGTCGCGCTTTCACCTTTTGCCTGCAGGACTTGATCCTGATGCAGCTGACCAAAATGCGGCGGAGCAGCCGAAGCAGGCTTGTCCTGTTTCGGAGCAGCCGAAGCGGCCTGCGGGGCGGGGGCATCGCCGCCATATTCCTTGATGTGCGCGATCGCGACCTCGGCCAGCTTCGCCTGCTTCTTGCCATAGGTGTTCGAGCCGAACTTCATCGCCTCAAGCGCTGCGATATCGCCAGCATCATGGGCAGCCTTAATCGCCGCAACCTTCTTGTTGTGGCTCGAAGCATTGGTGTTCTTCGACGGATCAAGCTTGTAGCTATCCCAATTGATCTGAGGAACCTGCTTGGCTGGTTCCAATGTTTCAATGCCCCAGATCGCATTCCACTTCTCGATGCCTACCACCGCCACGATTTCGTTCTTCAGTTTGGCGGCTTTTATAGGGGTATCATGGATCAGGTCGAGAAAGGCGTCCGTGTTTGCCTTGCTCGGCGTCTGACCGGCCAGCATCTGCTTCTTGAACATCGAAACCTTGGCGGCTTCCGAAGCCTTGGTCTGGATGTTCTGCGCGCTCGATAGAATGTGCGCATGCTGGTCTTCGGGCGACAGCTTGTGCCAGTCAGGGTGCTTCGACAGCTTCTTGTGGGCTTCCTTCTGCGAGAAGCTGCCATTTCCAGAGATGACGTCATGCAGAGTCTTGTCCGGGTCGATGTTCACCATCTTATGGTGGGCGGCGACAACCGTCCCATCCGCCTTGGTATAGGCGGGAACAAGGATTTGATGCTTGATCGTGGCCTTGAGAAACAGAACCGGGCGATCAACTTTCAGCATGGTGCCTGCCTGCAGGGGTGGAACAGGCGCAAACTATCGTCACGACCCCATGGATGGAAGCCCCAGATCACCTCTGCTCAGGAAGAGGATCCGAAAATCTTTCGATCGGAAACGGCTCGCCCGTCTCCGCATGAACAGGAACCTGCCCAGAGAACATGTGGAAACGACGGCAAATGACGTCCACATAGCGAGGCTCAAGTTCAAGAATCCGAGCGTGACGACCAGTCATGTGTGCCGCAATCAGCGTTGTTCCGGAACCACCAAACAGATCCAGAACCGTCTGCCCGGGAAGGCTGGAATTGTTGATCGACCGCTCGACCAGAGCAACAGGCTTGACCGTCGGATGAAGCACGTTCTTCTTGGTCTTGTCGATATCCCACACCGACGGAATCCCAACATCCATGACGTCTGACTGGCCTCGCGGTCCACGGAACATGTGGAGATCCGACCAGCCGTAGAGCATGGGAATGTAATCATCTGACCAGCCGTAGAGCATGGGCTCATACTGCGACTTGTAGTCAGACGGCGAAAGGTTGATGTTGTTCTTCCGCCAGATAATCAAGTTGCGCCACTGCAGACCTGCATCGGTGCAGGCGCGCATCAGCCATTCGATCCCAAGGCGATAGAAGGTGATGTAGAAGGCGCCGGAACAGCGCGCCTTAACCATCCCGGCAATATCGCGCAGGAAGCGCTCCCCATCCTTGGCGCTCATCTTGTCGTTTGCGATCTTTTCATGCCTCTGACGCTTTTCGCCATGCGTCCCGATCGAGCCCGTGAAGTCCATCAGATAGGGAGGATCCATCCAGACCATATCAGCCTTGACGTTCACGCCACCGAGCAGTTCGTCGACATCATCGAAGCTTGTGGCATGCCCGCACATCAGCCTGTGATCA
>ERZ724505.273-NODE-273-length-36211-cov-16.166307_pt1 | contig 36211 bp, 58 predicted proteins | sample MGYA00376038_ERZ724505 | MGnify/ENA primary metagenome ERZ724505 (study PRJEB28724, sample SAMN07190884) | wastewater metagenome | isolation source: effluent of sewage treatment plant in Hong Hong | place: Hong Kong | collected 2016-03-17 ...
CGCTGCATCGTTGCCGCCCCGACTGGACTCGCGGGAATCAACGTAGGCGCTCCGACGTGCCACTCGCTTTTTGGAATCAGCCCCAATAGGCTTTTGTCCAGACAGCTTCACGCACGAGACGAGAAGAAACGCAACATCTACCGCGCTGCCGACCTGCTCGTCATTGACGAGATCAGCATGGTTCGCGCGGATCTACTGGACGCGATCGACAAGATCATGCAGGCCACCCTTGAGGACTCGAGACCATTCGGCGGCAAGCCCGTCGTAGTTGTCGGCGACCCGTGGCAATTAGAGCCCGTGGTTACGCAAGAAGACAAAGACGCGGGACTTCTGAGCGACTACCGTTCCCCGTTCTTCTTCGACTCGCACGTCTGGAACGAATGCGCGCCGGACGTGATCGAACTAGGCCAGGTTTTCCGCCAAGCAGCAGGACCGTTTACTGATTGTCTCAACCGAATCCGCACCGGAGACGTCTCGGACCTTAGCGCGGTGAATGATCGATTCTTCAAGCAACCGAGCGACACGATCGTGCTCTGCACCACGAACCGAAAAGCTGGAACGATCAACCAAATCGAGCTCGATAATATCCAATCCGAGCCGGTCACGCTCTCGGCAAGCATTGACGGATTCTCCCCGAGCGAGTTTCCTGTCGAGCAGAACCTAACCCTCAAAGTTGGCGCGCGGGTGATGCTCGTCGCCAACCAGCCACTCGCCGGGTACATCAACGGAGACTTTGGCACAGTGCTCGGAATCGACGCGAACTATGTAGACGTGCTCGTAGATCGCACCGGTGAGAAGGCTTATGTCACGCGCTACACCTGGCAGAAGACCAGATACAAAGCAAGTGACCAGGGGACGCTCACAGAGGAAGCCGAGCACGGATACACGCAATTCCCAATCAAGCTCGGGTATGCCATCACTGTCCACAAGTCGCAAGGACAGACGCTAGAACGGGCTCACGTCCACCTTGAAAGAAGCGATCTACCCCACGGCCTAACCTACGTCGCTCTCTCCCGCGTGAAGTCCCTGCGAGGATTGACGCTAGAGCGCCCGATCTACCCGAGCGACATTAACGTATCCGCCCGGGTGCGCGAGTGGGCATATCAACAGAGCATCGCCGCCCTGTTTTCGATGGAGGAGTTTTGAGAACCTTCTCTACATGCACCACGGTTGAAAAGAGTCTCCCGTCTGGCGAGAAGGTTCGATATGAGATCCGATTAAAGGACCTCGAAGAAAGCATCTCAGACGCAGGAATTAACTACCTGCTCGAACGCGCTCACACCGCGATCGACATGTCCCTGAGCCATCTCAAAGAGCGACTAGCCGGACAGATGTCCGACCGCCCCCGTGTGATGGACTTCGAGGCGATCGAGACAGTCGATACCTCGCTGTTCTCTTCCCCGACTCCGACCCCCGCGTCTTCCGTCCCAAGCGGAACCGTCTCCCCTGCAACTGGGACGCAGACCGGGGACCAGAGTCCCACCCCAGAAGAGAGGAGAGCCGAACTCGTAGCATCGCTTCTCGGCAAGCCTGAACCTGACCCAGTCATCCCGGAGGACATCGACACCCGCACCGAAGACCAGAAGCGATCCGCTTACGGTCACTTTTACGAAGGTGGGCACATCCCCGCCGAAGCCTGGAACGAACCCTACACGAAGACTGGAGGCGAGTCGGGGCATGGGCAGTGCAAGGCGCTCAACACGCTTTTGCAGGATCGTGGATTCAAAAACGAGCAGAGACACCAAGCTGTTTTCTACTTGCGCGCCGGGATGACCGGCAACCGCGAGCCGGTAGGCACCCTGGACGTGCTCACGAAGGCCGAGGCGATGCTGCTGATCGACTGGCTAGAGTCCGCGCCACGATCCGCAATGGACCAACTTACCGCCGATGTCAACCGCTACGAGCCGAGCTTTGACGACGAAGACCCGTTCGTCAACGTCGGCACCGACCCCATGAAAAACAAGAGGAACAAATAATGAAAGACGCCGAACTAATGACCACCCTGGCCACCGTGCCGGGGTTGGAGGTGCAGTTGAGAAGCCAAGAGTTCACCGTGATTTTCAATGGAGAGGTAATCGGTTCTGTAGATCATCGCTGTACGGTTCCAGACTTTATCGCTAGATCGTTCTGTAGTTTCGGAGCCATTGATATCGTCCCAACCCGCAACGAAGCCGTCCAGTGGATTCTCGACCAGCACAAAGCCAAGGGGGAGAAATGATAACCACTGACCGCCCCTACTCCAAGTTCATCGAGGACGAGCATGACCGCATCGCCCCCGCATACGCCTACCGCGAGGTCCACGAACAGGAGAACGACGAGGCTCACGGACGCATGACGATTGTGGCAATCCTGCTACTGTTCGTGTTCGCGGGACTTGCGAGGTTCTGGGTTTGGCCCGGGATTCGGGATGGGATGACACGCGCTGAGATGGCGCAATGGGAGGGGAGATAGAAGATGGCTGAAACAACAGTTAAGCAAATACCAGAGGATCAGCATAGCTTGATGGTTGCTATCGCGCACCACTGGATTAATCATCAAGATTGGGCGTTGTGTACGACTCGCGAGCAAATCAAGACGGGGCGGCTTCTCAGAAGGCGAGGGTTTGTAATCGAAGCGGAAATGATGGACAAAAGAATAGGGTTTAGACCTCGAAACGACGGATTGAATTATCTACTGGCTACAGAGCCTGAAGAGTTCTACATTGACGAGGTGCAACCATGACCCTCCCCCAACTAGCCGCGCTGCTGGACCAGTTGAAGAGGCCGATTGAGGAGGCTCCGAGGGAGAATCCCTCAAAAACAGAGTCGTTCGTGCTCGGGCTTTTTGACAACGGAATATTTCCCAGAGTGGTGGTCTGGGCTGGTAACGCTCTGGGGTGGATGGACGAATACTCTACTCCAGTTCACCCAACCCACTTCCTCCCCCTGCCCACTCCCGGACCTGTCGAGTTCGAGGTGGTGCCTGTGGGTGCGTCCGAAGCAACCATTGATTACCTCCTAAGAGAACAAGCTGAACGCGCCTACCTATCTGGCCTTGAGACCGGGGCAGAGGTTGCTAGGTTGGAGGAAGAGGAATGATCCCCCTCCCAGTTATCGCCCTAGCCGCAATGGTGGCTCACATCGACCCGTGGGCAACATTCAAAGCCATCGGCAAAGAGGCTGGTCTGTCCGATTCGCAGATTAGCTACTACATTAGGATCAACGAGAGAGCCGGGTGGAGAAGCCCGGAGAGGAGAGTGAGATGAAGATTGAAGAACGAGAGAATTTGTCAATACCCGAAGTCGCTGAGTTGCTGAAGTGCTCAGTGGTCACGGTCCATAACATGAGGATTCGCGGGGATATTGTCGCCGCCAAGCTCCCTAACGGTCGATATCGAGTTCACCAAAGCGAAGTCGATCGACTGCTGAATACTGATGGGTCCAGAAGGGCTAACGTAGCGAAGCGAGACACTCCGATGGGCACTCTCGGAATGACATTGGACGAACCAGGCATGACCCTACGAGACTACTTTGCTGGACAAGCGTTGACAGGCATAGTCATGCACACTGGATCACTTGACATAGTGGTTGAGCGTTGCTATCTACTTGCAGACGCCATGCTTGAAGCGAGGCGCAAATGACCCCCGACCTAACCGCCCTCATCGCAGAGGCTAAACGGCTGGACGGGTTGGCGACTGAGGGGCCGTGGGAGGCTTACGATAACGACAACTACACCCAAGTCCAAACGTATGTTGACGAAGACATGCTGTGCGTGATGGGGGATACGGACGCACGAAAGGAAGACGCCGAATTCATCGCCCACTCCCGAACCGCCCTCCCCGCACTCGTTGCGGAGGTTGAGAGGTTGCGGAGGTGTTTGGATCAGGCTGTGGATATATCTGAACTGTGCTTGCATTACAGCGCGGGAGCGTCTACCCCAGACGGTATAGATGGTTATTTTGACGGATGGGACCCACAACCAGACGGGCGCCCCGACCTCTACGCCGAACTCAAAGCGAGGGAGGGGAGATGAGATTCAACACAGGAAACGACAGTTGGGAATATGGCTCAAGGATGCCGGGTTCGTGGCACAAGTTCCTTGGGCCGTGCCCAATGTGCGGGAAGCGATGTTTTGACTACGGAGGACACTGGAGATGTCTAGGTGAGTATTGCTACTGCTCTGCGGACAACCCGGTACCAAACATTGGCCCGCGCCCTGATTGGTGGGACCAGGGAATAAATGTGATCCGTGACGGTCATGCGTGGTGTGCAAGGCACGAAGCGACGTTCGTGAACCTTCAAGAATCCCCCGCTGGGTTTGGATACACACCATCTGAAGCGGTAATCGCATACAGGCTGGCGGTGCAATCATGACCCCCCAATCCGAACTTCAACGACTCCTTGGAATCCCTCCCGAACTGTGGGAGGGGGAACTGAAGGGGATGAGTGATGAGATGTTGATTGATCTGATCCGCGAGCCGTTGCCAATTATCAAAACGGTAGGGATGTTGAGAGACATGGCAAGAGAGGAGCTAAATAAGAGATGCTAACCCGCGCCGCGCTTCTGGCCTTTGTGAACAACGGAGGGGAGATCGAGTGAAGACCTGCAAGCGTGAGAACCAAGTGAACATTGGGCGAGGACGCTGGATGTACCTGTGGAACGATGGAGAAATCACCCTCGACACAGAGTGTGGTGGCGGGATCGCCCTTACAGCTAAGAATATTGAGAACGCATATCACGAACTAGTAAAGCGAAGGCGCATTAAGCCGCCGAATGGTAACGCAGGAGGGGAGATCAAATGAGCCTGAACGACAAACTCCAAGCGATAGCATGTGTCTCGCGGTTCTTGAAATGCGATGGACCCGAAGAAGACGATACGCCAACGTGCGACAACTGCGGAGATTCATTTGTTGACGACATTCGCTGGTACGACAACGCAAGGTTCATCTATGTTTGCACTGACTGCGCAGAAGCGGAGTGCGCCCTATGATCGACAACCTAACCAAAACCGCGCCAGAGAATATCTATCTTTGGTCCGAGCACACTGAAGGCAGAGACGAGACGTTCATGGGTGGCAACTGGTCAACCGTCCAGCATGAGGACTATGAATCAGTCGAATACGTTCGGGCTGATCTGGTGCCGACGTGGAAGTCGCTTCCTGACTGTGTCGGCCAGTGGATGAACAGCGACAGAGAAGTGTGGTCGATCTACCATGCTCACCCCGACAAATACCTTTGCTTTCTTGATGCTGACATGTACGACAAGCCCGTTGAGAAACTGTTTGCATGGAGATGGTTCGGCCCCATCCCGGAGGACAAATGAACACCCCTCCCTGTCACGACCACTGCGCCGAGCCGGACCTCACAATCCGAGACGTTCAATCCCAGATGGAGGACAACCTGCGAAGGTGGTATCCCGATGAACCAGCAAGCGTAATGATCCCAAGGGCATTCCAGAAGGTCATTGAGGAATACACAGAATGGGACAACGCTTCGTATTCTGAAGACGCAGAGGAATGTGCTGACATTGTGATAGCCCTGTGTAGCTACTGCTCTCAGGCAGGCATCGACCTCCAATCCGAGATCGAACGCAAACTCGCGATTGTGAGCGCGAGAACAGACCAGTCCGAGAGGGATAGGGCGAGGGGGATAACCGCCCCAGAACCCCCAACCCTACGCCCCGGTGCCACGATCAGAGCCAAGCACGATACCAAAAGCATCAACGGCCTGAACATCCCCAAGGATCAGCTTTTGCGCGTCCTGAACGTGGCAGAGACCATGATCACCACACGGATCGGGGAGCATGGAGAGGGGTTGGTAGCGACTGTGCAGCCGGGGGATTTTGAGGTGGTTGGGTGATTGATACCTCCATTCCGAAGGCCCCGTTCCCAGTGCTTGGAGAAAGCCTCTATGCGGACGTGCTGAATGTTGCAATCCAAGCGATCGCCGTAGACGAGCAAAGGATATTTGCGGACTACTACGAATGGGCTCAGAGGCAGATTGAGTTCTACGTGCTGAGAAGTGCCACCTAATGGTAATCCGTCTCCGCTACCGTTTCTCCGAGGCTGCCGATGTTTTAAGCGTCTCGCGCTCGAAAATTGAGGAGATCGTCAAGGAAGGAGGTCTAACCGTGCATGCCGACTGCCCCGGTGGAGATCGGTACATTTCGCTCGAATCGCTCCAAAACTACATCAGGGACCGCGAAACCCAACCCGTAATCGGTCGGAGAATGGCAAGATGATGGATATGGGGAAGAGAGGCAACCTAGAGGGCACGAAACTAGCCGACGGGAGATGGCAGATTCGTGTGACGGTAACGACGATTGACGGGAGAAAGCTGAGGAAGGCCGTCTATGGTGCGACCAAAGCCGAGGCCCAACGCAAGGCACACGAGTTAATCCACGAGGAACGCTCACAGGTTGGCAATGGAGCCACGATCAAGGAACTCGCAGAGGCATTCATGGGGCACCATGCCAAGGGACTCTCCCCGAGCACACTCAGAAGCTACAAGGCCCAAACCGAGAGGATTGTTCAGGCATTCGGGAACATCGAAGCCGACCGATTGACAACGCCCCAGATCATCAACTGGCTGAACAAGCTGAACCACGGGGGACGCTCGGTGGACATGACGCGCACGGTTCTGGGGACGATGCTCAACTATGGCAAGCAGATAGGAGCCAACCGCGAGAACCCACTCGCCGGGCTGAGGATCAAGAAGAAAGCCAAGCCGATTCAACGCCGAATTACCGAGGAACAACTCGAAAGCATCCTCAAACACATGACCCCACAGTACGCCGTTTTCTTTCGCTTTCTCGCTGACACCGGGCTGAGACCGTGGAAGGAGGGCATCAAGGTTACTCGTCTGCAAATCGGCCGTACTCACGACGAATTCTACGTCTCCGTGCTCGATTCCAAAAGCGATGCAGGTATCAGGGTTGTCCCGATCCGTGACCGAGCCGTGATAGACCACATCCTGACGATGGACGCAGACCAACCGCTATTTCCCCATGGTCAGAGTTACCGGAACAACTGGGAACGAGCGAGAGAGAAAGCTGAGATCGACGCAGACGTGTATTCTCTTCGCCGGTTTGCGATTACCCGTTGGTGCGCCGAGAAACCTCTTGATGAAGTGATGGCACTAGCTGGACACTCGGATTTATCGCTCACCCTCAAGGTCTATAACGAGGTCCAGCGCAACCGCATTTTTGGAGTGCATGGCATCAAGGATGGCATCAAGGTTTCAGAAATTACCGGGGAGTGACCCCGTTTCAGGTTCAAAACCTGGAGCCGATGAAGGGAATCGAACCCGCGACCTGCTGTTTACGAATTGTAGGAGGGTCACTTCGGGCACCTTCGAGGGTATCTGTACCCGTCCACTAACCGCCACTAGGTCACAGACGGAAAGGCATCGGGAAGGCATCAAGCCGGTGGAGATAATGGGATTCTTTTTAGTGATCCTGACGACTCTGGACGGTCGGTAGATTAAGGCAGAGGTTGAGCCTATCGGGGCAGATTAAGGCAGGCTGACTACAGGTTTGACTACAGAGACTTTTTTCAAAAAAACTCCCCCAACCCCTTGTAGTTTCTTATTTTGTGGTCTATACTAACAGTGTAGTCAAGAGATTACAGAGAGAGACACGAAATGGAAACAATCAGCCGAACCCTAGTCAACATCATCAAGCAAGCCATCGCCATTAACACTACCGGCGAATGGACCGAGATCAAAGGCTACTCAATTTGCGTGACCCCATCCGAAACTGAAGGGTTATTCGACGTCGCAGGGTATGAGCCGGGTTCAACCACAGAAGGCAACTGCGATTTCTATGTTACGACCGACGCCAATGGAGAGGTGAACTAAGATGCTCACTAATGCCGAAATCGTGGAGGCTATGGAAAGGTCAATCATTGGACTGCGCGAGAGAGCAGAACAGTTAGAAACCCCATCCGAATTGTGTGCGGGATCATGCGCTGCACTTGGAAGAGACATTTCTGCTGAGAGTTGGCTAGCAAATCCTGTCGGGTTTGCAGAGTCCATTATCTCGGAATTTCTTACATCTAAAGAACAAAAACAATTACTGTCATCCGCTCTTTACCTTGTTGAAACATACGGTCGTGTACAGTCGGCAAATTCCTCAGCGGAAACACTAGAGCATTTTGCTAGCAAAGTCGCCGGGCTTTGTGATTCAAACTCATGATCAACCCAGCCCCCAAACGCAAACGCGCCCCCGGGGGAGGTCGAAAACCGATCTCTCCCACCGGGGAGAAACTAGACCGCATTCTCAAGGTAAGGCTCACAAAAGCTCAGCTAGAGTTTCTTGGCGAGAGGCCGGGGGAGAGGATCAGGGAGATGATTGAGATGGTAAAAGAGGACAGAGCATGATTTTGAGTATTGAAGGTCAGATCACCATTGACCATGAAGGCATGACGACGATTAACCCCATGCCCGAACTCCCCGACGCAGTAATGGCGGAAGTGATGTGGACAGAAACAAAACCATTAGCGGAGGTAGTCGAAGCGTTCTTCAAGGTTTATGGAGGTCCAGTTAGCGCGCGATGGGTCATCTCTGCGTTACCGATCACCATAGCCGAGCACATTGAAAATCTTGTCACCTATGCGTTTGGACAGCCAGGCGACGAGATCAGGTTTGACGCCTATTCTTATTCATCCGTTACGCCTGACCTGTGCATCATCGAGCACCTTAAAATTGGCGGCCATGATTTAGAAAAGCTCTTATGGAAGCACCGCGAAAGCTTTATCGCAATTCAATTCGCGTTCGCTGGAGAACATCTTTGAGATGGACAGGAAGGGAGGATAATGAGCGAACAACTTGAACCAACGATCATGTACGTCACGACTCACGGGGAGTATTCCAACTTCGGGGTGAGTGGCGTTTATTCGACCAAAGAGAAGGCCCTCGCTTCAGGATGTGAAGAGGACAGGATCGAAGAGTACATCTTGGATTCAGAGGACTTCCACGCGGCAATGCTCAGGATTGGGAAAAAGCGATTCCATGTTGCGATGTACCGAGATGGGCAAGCCGAATGGGTCAGGGAATGTGAATCGTCAGCCAACAGTGACGAGCCACAGATACATATCCCAAGACCGCCTCACAAATCATATCTGACAATGGAAGTGTGGGCAAACGACAAACAACACGCGGTCAAGATCGCGAACGAATACAGAACGAGAGCGATTGCCGAAGGGCGATGGGATCCCGACTAACCCCCTCTCAAAGCGTTGAGCACCCTAACCCCCTGCCTGATGTCGTGAAACACCGTGATCCGCCCCTCTGCGTTTGCCGATGGGTCAATCACGCACAGAACGCTTGGTGAGATATGCGTGTCCTCAAAGTCCCCAGACCTCGCATAGTCGTCGTAGAGCTTGTACGACCCCACCGTGATTGAATGGCCGATCCTTTGCGTTTGGGGGTTCTTCGTCAGCGTGTACGCCGATTGATGGGTATGACCTCCAATGATGATGTCGGCATCTGAACCCCTGTAGTTCTTCTTGAGAGCACCGTGGGATGGGTTGTACATTGAGTGCCCCTTGTGATAGTGCCGAGCATCCACCTTCTGCCGAATCGAATGCACTGAACGACCCGGTAGGACCATCTGCGCTATTTCGATGTAGCTCATGCCCTCTTTAAGAGCCGCTTGGATTTTGTCAAGCTCAATTTGCGTCCATTTCAGTCCGGCCATATTGTTCCTTCAGGTGTCAGACAAACTAAAAAAGGCCCCTTCCTGATGTCAGAAAGGGGCGAGTGAGTTAGGAGCTTTTAGGCCCCTCTATAATCGGCTCTTTGGTGTTTCCGATTGGCACATCCTCAACCGTGTTTGTGGTCAGGATCAATTCAGAATTCCCCTCGTCCGCCGATCCTTCGACCAGAACCGTGACGCTGTACCGCTTGCCGTCACGCTCCACAGACGCGCCAACCGTGGCAGTCTCCCCTACGTTCAGGTGGTAGAGTTGCCCCTCAAATGGTGCGCCGTTCTCTGTGACAGATACCCCGGGATCACCGGGGCGAGCGTCAAAGTATTCGCCTGAAGCATCTCGCCCATCAATCACGATAGGGCGAGGGCGAAATGAAGAGAGTTTGAAAGTATCCATGATTAGTAGGCACTGAGCGCCACGCGCTTCCATGTGTTCGATGCCGTGCAGACGTAGAGGTACGAGGTATCCCAAGCCAGCATCCCCGCTTCACCCGAGCCCGCAGAGGACGCCGGAGCCGCAGAACTAATCCTAAACCCACCGTTCGCCTGAAGGATTCGCCTGACATACACACGGCCGTCGTATGGGTCGATGTCCCACGAGTTGATGTAGGCGTTCTCTTGAGAACTCCAGACCTCAACGCGCATCCGAACCCCGTAGGTGTCGGTGACAGGATAGATCTTGAATCCCGTGGTAGAGGTCGCAGCGACCGCCCCGAAGAATAGCTGAGACTTGAGCTGCGTGTAGTTCGTCGGATCAAACTGCGAGTTGTAAACCCGTCCGATACCGACGTGCTTCGTGCCGTTCGTGACCGTCACGGTGTTTGCGATCGCCGTCGAATCAATCCAGAGATCGAACTCGCCCGCACCAGAGCCAGCGTTGAGCATCCGAATATCAACGCCCGCGCCACCGACGTACTGACCGCCGATGATGATGACCTCATCCTTCTGCCCTGAGCCGTTGGAATAGACCGTGAGAGCTTCAGCAGCCGTTGAGGTCGCGTTCGTGTTGATCAGGTAGAGACGCCCGCAAGCCGTCTGAGCAGTTGCCGCGTTGTTGTGGTAGATCGCCTCCGTGGTGTCGGTCGTCACGTCGCAGTCGATGAAGGCGAATTCCTGATTCTTGTAGAGTCTGAATCCGCACCCCGATTTACCTACCCCTGTGAACTTGACCCGCACCGCGCCGCCGCGAGCGTAGGTCAGTTTCGAGGTGTCAATCTGGTCGTCTTTGTGACCGGCACGCTTTGAGCTTCCACTGTGAGTAACCGTGCAATCATAGAGGATGCAGTCACCACCGCCAAAGTTGAATGTGTCAAGATCGTCGGCAGAGTAGGCAATGGTCGTCAGGTCGATGCCCATTCCCTGAACGTCTACAAAGTAGTAGGAGTCCATCGGGAAGTTAGCGTCATAGGTGCCCTCTTGAAGCCTGATCAGCACCCGAGAGTTGACCGTAGCCGCCGCCACTTCCGCACCCGCGAGAGCGAGCGCCACGGTAGCATAGTCGCCCGGAACATCAATTACCGCTCCATAACGACGAGTCCCGAACAGAGCAAACTCATAGGCCGCTGAGATAATCGAGCGATTCCAATACCGCACGTCGCCCGCCGCCCGTGAGATCCCGGTATTCCGAGACCCCTCAACCCAACCCATAGGCTTAACGCTCATTTAGGCACCCACCACGAAGGTTGCATTGGTTGAACGAGCATCGGACGAAGCCGAACGAACAACCACAAGTTTGTAGTTTCGAGGCACCGCAAAGGTTCGCGTGTCAGTGGGAGAAAGAACCGCTATGCAGTTCGTCGAGGCCACGGAGGATGCCACCTTTGCATCCTTGGGGATGTAGGCAAGGTACAGGTCTGTTTCCGATCCGTTGTTGCAGATCGTGTACGCCCGGTCCCTGTCGTCGAGAGGGTCGGAACCAGTCCATGAGCTTGCGCCGTTGACGCACAGACAGGTTGTAGAGACAGCAACGGAGGCTTGAGCTTGAGTGAAGCCGGGTCCAAATGTGATCATGAGAATAGGTTCCTGGGTCAACAAAAAAGCCCCCTGCCAGCTAAGGCAAGAGGCTTTCGAAAATGGCGAGAGTGGTCTTAGGAGAAAGTGATCCCGTCAGGAGAGGTGTACTGAACGACCGAACCCGAGACGACGCAGTAAAGCTCAAGCCGCCTTGACCCGGCCCCGCTTGCGCTCCACTTCACGTCAATTCGAGATGAAGCGTCAACCGTTGCGATGGCCGTAAAGTCGGTTTTGATGACGTTCCCCGCAACGTCGAGGATTTGCCCTACTACCGTTGTTCCAGACACCCGGTAGACAAAGAGCAACCCCGCGTTGGAGACCGCCGCAGGAGACGAACCAGAGCCGATAGTGGTAGACAATGTGAGCGTGTTTCCTTCCGCTGGTGCGGTGTACAGCTTGATCGAGCCCGCAACGTCGAGCACATAGAAAAGGGTCTGTCCTGAGCCGGTCTTGTCGAGCGCGATGTCAACATCGTCGCAGGATGTGGACAGGTTGTAGGTCGTCCAGTCGTCGAGGCTGTTCGATGCCCGTTCGATGAACAAGGCTCCTGATTCAACCTTGGCGATGTAATGACGCCAACCGTCTGAGACATCGACTGCGAACGCTGAAGGCTCCCCGCACGGTGCCGAGAAGGGATGGGTGACCTTTTTATCTAACCAGTTAAAGCAACTGACATCAACCCACGCCGGATCGAATACTGAAGGATCGCAAGGCATTAACCGTTACCCCCGCCGCCGCCGCCCGGGTCCGTGCAGATGCCTTCCTGAATGACGCGACAGCAGTATTTGAGCCAAGACCAGTATTTGGCGAGCCGAATGACTCCGCAATAGGTGTAGGTGCCCGTAGCATCCGACTCTACAAGCTCATCGTCCGTGAGACAGTTCAGATAGGCATAGTTGTGATAACGAAGGACGCCGGCCGTTTTCGGGAACATCTCAACATCCATACTGTACCGCTCGTGGTAGCCGAGCAGTGACCAAACCTCGGTAATCGCCGGTTGAACCTCCGTCTGTCCCGGTGGGCAGTGAGTGGTCTGGTTTCCGAGATCGGTCTTGGAGTTGTAGACCCTTTCACGCCCCGCCGCCGTTGCCGCGAATGAGGTCGTTCCTGTGGGCCAAGGCCAAGTGTAGGTGCAAAGGTCGCAAGTTGTCCCCGTTGGAGTTGATGGCTCAAGAAAGGCAATGTTGTCTGAGACCCAACCACCGCCTAGACCTAGATCGTAGCGGTAGCCCCATGCAGTGACGTTGACGTAAGACTCGCGCTGAGGTATGCCCTGCGCCGCAAAGCCTGCCGGGTTGCATCCGTTCTCGTCGGGTTCCGCTGAAGGGTTGTAGTAGCCTTGGCAATAAAGCCGTAGCCGGTTCATTCTGAGGTCGTAAGAACTCGTCGTGTTCGTTACCGTGGTGAACGTGTGCAGCAACGTCCAACCGCCGCCGTCATCGTAGTAAATCTTGATCTCGTCAGAGGAAAGCGTTGCAGAAGCGCACGTCCCAGTTAGCTCCGTGCTCGTGCCCATCGTGACCTTGATGGACTCAAGGCTTGGGAACACCGAACCCACCGACGAAGCTGAGTAGGTGCCCCAAGGAGTCGTAGCCGTGAACGTCCAAGAGTTCGTATCTGTCGAGTCAGAATGAGCCGACCACGCGCACTTAATGCCCGTGACGCCCGCTGAATACTCCTGTCCCCAAGTGATCGTGAGCTCGTTCAGGCAATAGAAATCCATTGTGTCACCCGTGTACCGGGTGTAGGATGAACTCGCCTCAGACTTGAATTCGTACTTGCGCGCTGCCCCATTGAGGGGAATCATCTCTTGGGTTGCCATCTATTCCCCGCACCCGCACGGTTTGCGAATCTTGCCCGTAGAGACCGCCTCACGAACCTGCACCGCCTTTACAACGTCACTAAGAGGCCGAGCCAATGTCATGTAGATTTGCTCCACATCCTCGGGGTTGCAGCGCACGGAGATAAGGACCCGGCCACCTGTGCCGAGCCTCAAACGTCTGACATAGCGAGCCATTAGGTAACCGAACGAGGAGATTTGGTCTTGATCGCCTTTAAGTTCTTGCCCTGCCTTTCGATCAGCTTGGATTGAGCCTTGAGCTTCGCCTGTAAAGCCTGGGTCTGGAGATCGGTTAGATACTTCCTCATGTCTGGATTTCCTCGGCAACGTATCGCGCCCGTCTGGATTCGAGATCGTCGTCAAAGCCAAACTCGGACTTGAATTCAGCCTCAAACGAGAGGATTCGATACTTCAATGTGTCGCCGCCGTCTGCCACGTTCACTATCTCAATCACGTCCCCGCGCCACACAGGAAGCTGAGTGATTCCCGACGTGTACCAAAGCATCTCGGATTCAAACTGAGTGAGCCGACGCGGAAGGGTGAGCCGATCAGAAAGCAGACTCATCGCATCGGACAAGGCTTGTGGAGTGTTGAGTGTTGGGTCTTGAACACCCACAGTCAAAACCTCGCCCTGCCATCCTGCCTGCCTATCTGCGACGTTCAGAGTCGGATCTATCTTCGTATCGTCTCGGAACCCTCGAACGATGGGACGGCCCGCTTGAATGTCGTAACCCGTAACCCAAATCTCATTTGCCTCGGGTTCGAGCATGTCCTCATGGAACTTGCGAACCCAAACCCGCCGAGCGTCAACTTCGGCAACGCTTGCCGCATCTGATTCGTTCTTGTTGAGGTAAAGGCGAACCTTTGCAGTGGTCCCCAGAGTGGGCAGAGATTTGGCGAAGAAGACAATTCCCGTCGTCGATGGCTTGAACCCATAGACCCACGTTGAGGCGAACGTCTCGAAGAGCTTCCTGAGAGCGTTTGCTACCGTCTCCCCTGCGTCGATCTGATAGGACCACTCATCACCGGCTACGTTCGGCAGGGTGTAGGTCGTCGTCTCGATGTCAGCATCATACGCCCCCTTGATCGCGTAGTCAAGAAGCTGGATGATGGCCGTTCGGAAGTTGAGCCCATCGAGAACCCACGGGTCATCAATGGTGCATCTCTCTAAACTCTTCCACCGATCTCGTACCTCGAAATGAAACCGCCTAGTCTCGTCGGTGATGGCGTCATCCCACGCCCCGCCCTCGGTGAGTCCATCAAGGATCGTGAGGTCATTGGCTCTGATCTTGATCGGCCTGTTAGAGACCGACCTGAGACCAACCGCGCCCGCCTGCTCGATGGCATAAGGACTCTTGAGCATCATGGATGCCGTCACGCCGCCCGGGTCGTCTGGAACGCTTAGAGTGAAGTCAAGGAGATACTCGTCGAGGTTCGTCGGAGAATCAGGGGTATCCGCAGTGGTCGCCGCCTTGAACCCGAAGCAACCCTTGACGAAGCAGGTGTCGTCTCCGCTTCCCGTCAGAGTCAGCTTGAGTCTTACCGGCTTGCCAGATTGAGCGCCTAGCGTGAGAGGATCACAGAAGGACGGAGTAGGAGCCGTGCCACCGTAAGAACCAACAATAAACGTCGTCGAGCCCGTGGATACGTTCTTGAACGCAGAAGCAAGCCCGTAGGCAGTCCCCGACGTGTTGAACTTCAGAACGCCGAGCTGGAAGTTAGGAGTGCCGCTTGGAAACCGAACCCAGAACTTGCCAGCCGGTGTGATCGATGCCGTTGTATCATCTTCGGCGATGTCCTCGAACGTGTGGACGAATCCCTGTCCTGCATCCGTGACGATCAGAAGTTCGCGCCGCCGACACGGAATCAGAGCAATTCCAAAGACGATGTTCTGAGCAGTGCTACCGCCCTTGTTGAACTCGCCTTGTCCGACGAAGTTGCCGTCCTTGTAGACCCAGACCGTGCCCGATGCCCAGAACCTGAGCGCAACGCCGTTCGTGTACCCGGGAGTATCCGACCAGCCGCACCGAGCACATTCGTAGTCATCGCCGCCGCCGTAGGTCTGAAAGCTGAAATGAAAAGATTGGTTCTTCGGGTAGCTGGTGGTCGTCAGTGCGCTTTCGGTGTTTGCCGTGCCAAGTGAGCCAATGAGCCACGTCTTGCCGGCGCCACGGTTGAACTTGTCGTACTGAATCCAGAGAGCCGAGGTGAGGCCCGAGAAGTCAGCCTTGAGCAGTTTGGTGTAGTTTCCCGAATTGCTGGTGTACCATCCCGACTCCCACGCCCTCGGGGTGAGGATCAGGTCCCCGGTGATGGGTTCTACAACGCAGTTGGAAAGGAGACCCTTCTCCCACTCTCCGTGATTCACGCACGAGGCGACAGGCTTGAGGTTCACCCTCTTTTGCTGGGTGTCAATCGACACTGTAAGCGCCGAACCTGCCACCTAGAAAGCTCCTGCTCGTTTCTGCCCGGTCTGGATGTTGGCGTGATTGATCGTGTGCATGTAGCTGAGTTCTTCAACGAGATCGCGGATCTTCTGCTCCACAGACTTTGCGGACCCACGACGTGCCCCGCCCTTCGAAGCCTTGGTCATCTCCACCGGAGTAACCCCGAGTCGCGCCAGGTCGCCACCGCCCATGATGTGGCGTTGCATCGACTTGGTGTTCTCGGCTGTCTTGCGCGTGTTCTCGGCTATTTGCTGGAAGGTTATAGCTGGCCCCGCGTCCTTCTGAGGAGCCTCGGGCTTGAGTGCGGACATCGCCTTTTTGTCCTTCTCGTTTTGGTGCTTTTTGATCTTCGCGTTATCCTCAAGCGCCTTAATGTTTGCCGCTTGTTGATCGGCAATAGAAAGGCCGTTGATGGTCTTTAGCGCACCACCAGCCATCGAGATAAAGCCGCCTACGAGTGGGTTGTTCATCAAAAACTTGACCGCCTCTTTAAGCCCTTCGATGAATCCTGCCATGTACTGATTGAATGTCATCACGCCCGCCGCCGCTGTGGTCATCGTGCTTTCGAGGTTGTCAGTGCCGCCGATCATTACATCAAAGGAGGTCGCCACACTTTCAGCCATTGCCGCAAATGTTCCGTTTGCCGTGAGCTTTTCGAGTGCCGTGCTGAGTGAGTCAATGGTTGGAGTAAACGCCTTGAGGAACTCGCCGCCGACCGCAACCTTGGCGAACTGCATCGCGTCGGACAGGTTATCAAAGGCATTCTGCGCACCTCCTGCAACCGCTGGTAGCTTCTCGAAGGCTTTAACGAGAGTCTCAAGCACCATTTTTGAGGTGATGCCCTTCTTCTTCAGTTCTTCGGTGTCCGCTGTGCCGTAGGCCGCCTTGAGCGGTTGGTTGACGTTGATTCCCGCTTCCATAAGCTGAAGCAGTTCGTCCCCCTGTAGGTATTGCTTGTTGGCGATCTGAGTAAAGGCGAGGATGACACGCCCAAACTCTTCCTTTCCTCCGGCTGAGTAGGCGTTTGCTTTACCTGCGCCTGCCACCGCACGGAATGAGAAGTCAGAGCTTAGACCAGCCCGACGAAAACCACCGTAACCCTTGACCGCCTCTTCGAACCCGATACCCGGAGCCTTCGCTATCTCCTTGAGTTTCATCATCGAGGTTTTTGCGCGAAGGGCAGACCCCTCAACCGCCTTGATGGAATTCTCTAGGGATTCGAACTTCGCCGCCTTCTCCATTGCGTCAAAAGCTAACTTTGCTTCGATGGCAAGAGCAGTGATGGCCGCACCAATGACAGCCGAAGCCGTTTTGAACGCAACACCCGCGAGGTGCATCGAGGATGACGCCCCGCCCATCTCGCCCGCGAGCTTCTTGAAGAACCCTTCTCCCTGCTTCGTAGCCTGCCCAGTCTGAGCCGTCGCGCCCTTGACCTTCTGGGCACCTGAAACGTAACCAGAGGGATCAAGGATATATTTAGTAACAACGGTATCTGACATGGCAAATTACCAATTCACGCCCGACGATCTAATGCAGCCGGTGTATTGCACTCAATGCAGAGCGCATATTCCAAAAGCAATCTCGAACGCGAACGGAGGAGCTTGTGATGACTGTTTGAATCGAACGATGGTTGTGCCGCCTGCACCGATACCGGTTCTCATCAATACCGGGAAAGGAATCTGTCAGGCTTGCGGATGCCGAGACATTCGTGAGATGCACATCAAAGAGTCAGTCGATAACACAACTTCGAATCTGTTAGGATGCCTTATGATCGCCTTATCCTGCGGTTTATTGCTTCCAGTCGTCTTGATCATGGCGACCAGCCAAAAGAGCAAGCGCACGGTAGGTCTACTCCGCACCTGCAATGCTTGTGGTCACCAATGGCGCATATGACCCCAGAGCGAAAACGTGATGCCTTAGCCCTGCTTTTGATTGCCTCAATCTTCGCGCTGTGTGTCTATTCGGGGTATCTGAACCGGCACTAGAGAAGCGCCATTGCCGCCGAAATCGCCTGAACCGCTGGCACCGCGTCCTTGGATTCAAGGATGTAAAACGCCACCGCTTCCGCGAGTTGCTCGGACTCTTCCGCGCTCAGATTGTCGGGATGCTTTCCGAAGAACTTGAAGGAACATCTGAGGATGATTCGTCGCCCGTCGTCGTGTTCGAGTCTTTTTTTTCCTCTTCCACCTTCTCGGCAAACCTAGTGAACCCAAACTCTTGGTGCTTCGCCTCGATCTGTTGCTGAAGCATGTTGCAGACATACCCACCGCCTGCCCTCAGTAGCTGAATGGCTTGAAACTGGGTGATCTTGTCTTCCGGTTTTGGGCCTGACCAGTAGGTGAGCACCGAGACCGTGACGCACTCTTCCCATGAGAGAGGGAGATACTCGCCCCACTGAGGAGGACAAGCCTTCTTCGTGACCGCTTCCCAGAGTTGTGAGAGGCTTTCTTTCCACCCGTGAATATCTCGCGGACGTGTCGGGAACCAGCATTTGAGAGGTTCGCCGCCCGGGAAATAGACCTCAAACTCGTTGCCCGACTCCAGAGGCTTGGTGTACTTTGAAACCAAGTCCTCGGGAGTGATCGATGAAAGAATCAAGCCTTGTCCTCTGCCTTCGTTTCAGGCTTTGCCGCCTCTGCCTTGCGTACTTCGGCTTCCACGTCGCACGGTCTTGGTGTTGGTCTTGCGTTGCCGAGAGGTCCCTTGACCGCCTTGTTTTCTAGGTTGGTTTCCATGTTATGCGCTCTCCGTGATCGTGACTGCGCCCTGCGTTGCAAACTCTACGTCGACCATGACAAGCTGACCGTTTGCCCACTGCATGTTAAGCGACTTCGGAAGCATGTTTCCGCTGTAGACCGAGCCGCCTGAAGCCTTCGCGGTGATCGCAAACGAGATCGACGAGAGGGTGTTGAGGAAGAGTTCGAGAATGGTCGTCGTGCCGGTAGGTGCAGCCGGGAAGGTGCCCGTGTCTGGGTTTCGTCCCTTAATCTGAACCTTGTACTTCTGAACGTCGCCATGAGCGAACGTATGATCAATCGACTTGAGCAGACCGGCAAACGTGGTGGCCACAGAGTTGATCGTGATGGATGCCACTACCTCTAGCCCACTGGTTGCCGAGTCCATGAGAAGCATGAGCCCACCACCGCCACTTGTCGGAATCTTCAGGGTTGCGTCCATGCTGATCTTTTTCTTCGTGACCACCGGATACGCCCACTGAGTACCGACCGCCTTGCCCTCCTGATGGGTCCACTCGACTTGAAGAGATCCGCTGTCGAGACCTGCAAGGTAGCTTGTGCCGCCGACCGTGAAAGCCGACACGTCAAGGTTGTTGATCTTTGTCGCGCCGGTGAGGACCGACATGAGCGAGCACTTAACAGTACCGCTAGACCCGACAATCTGCGAGGATTCGTAGATACGGGTGATCGGTGACCCGTCTACGTCCTCGTGGTCGATCATGATCGAAGCATCGCCCAAGAAGGCAAGCTGAGAGACGGAATTGATAGACCATACCGACAGGTCTCCTGAGATTGCTCTTGCGCTCATTGTTGTTTGTTCCTCACGCCCTGCCAGTGACAGCCGCGCTTAAAATGATTCGTCTGATTTCGAATTCGAGGGCCTTGTTGTGCCGCTTGTCGATCTGCTTCTTCGCCGCCTGAAAGCCTCTAGCGACCATCTTCGAAGTCCCTTTCTCGGCAAGGATGTACTTCGCATAGGGAGCACGGTAGGCAAGCCTTAGCTCCTGACCACCAGGACCAGCCGGGAAGCGAAGGATTGCCGCCGATCTTGCGAGGTCGCCTGTCTGCCTGTTGATGGGCAAAAGTGGAACCGCGATAGCCGCCCCTGCGTTTCGTCCCATCGCTTTGGTAGAAAGCCTCTGCTTGCCCTTCAGCCTTTCCCGGGTGAATCCTCTCGCCGAGAACTTGCGACGTGCGAACGGGTGACCCATCGCCCTTAGCTCACGGGTCTTGATCGGACCAGAGAGAAGCGAGATTCTAACGTCCTCCTCGATGCCTCTGACGGCCTTGAGATGGGTCTTCTTGATCTTCTCTTGGACCTGCCCAAAGAGAACCGTCTGATGGGCAAGAAGCGCCATCGGGTTGGTAAACGTCGCCATTACTCGGACCGGTCGGAAAGGACCACGAAGGTCAAGCTGATTTCGTAAGGGTCGTTCGTGTCGAGATCGTCGGCCGGGAACTGAACCATTGGTACGAAAGGTTGATAGCATCCTAGATCGTTCCAGTTCGCCGCCATAAGAGCCTCGCCTAGTGCCTTTGCCTTGTCCGCACGAACGTCATCAAGGATGTCTGTACCGCCCGGGATGAAGAAGCCGCCAATCTCGAATTCGTAGGTCTCGCAGACGTTGCGAACGCCCGTCCACTCCATCGGCACCTGTGGGGTTCTAATCACCGCATAGGGGTAAGTTGCAATCGGAATCATTGGCCGCCCGATGAATACCGGCGAGTCACCCGGGAACTGCCACGCATCTCGTATGATGTCGCGCACCTTGTTCCGAGCCGTTTTGAGATCGTCAAGCATAGGCGCTTACCTCTTCGATCAAGAACCGTGAGTGATCGGCCGGCATACCGTGGTTCTGCGTGTTCGCGTCTGACTTGACAATGAACTCTCGTGTGTTCCAAGTCACCTTGTAGCCGACCTTGTGGTAGGTCGCGTCTGCGATATTGCAGAGAAGCTCAAAGCCGCGAGTCACCTCAACGCCGAACTGACTGAAAGCCGTCTCGGATGAGATCCCCGAGATTTGCCCGCGCACCGTCTGAGGTGAACTGTACTGAGGCACCACGCTCCCGGGTTGGGTTCCCACCTGAACCGTCCAGGTGTGAGGTCTGAACTTCAGAGCCATATCACCCTATGCTCGCTTGCCGTGGATGTAAATGCGTTTATCAACCGTGCCGCCGTTGGGCTTGCTTTACCCGCCGCGTCAGTTGATCCGTACTGGTATTCCACCGGGCCTTGTTTGACGCTCTTGATAGAGCCCAACGCGCCGAGCATTGGTTCAATCGTGAGAGCCGCCGCATAGCTCAGAATGGCGAGTTTGACATCATCTGGGCAAGCATCCACTTTCCCGAACCGTCCAATGAGCTTGATCGTCCCCGGCTCGCCGTAGGGAGTCGTCTTAAAGTGAATCTGCGTCCACGGTTCGCCCGATACTCCACCGTCGTAGGGCCAGAGTTTGAAATCGGTGTTCTGCGTCAGAGCTGAGCCGCCTGACTGGTCGTAGTTGAGCCCAGTGGTCAGTGAGGTCAGAGTGAGTAGCCCTTTGCGAAGGTTCAGAACGCACCCGTGAGTACCGACTCTCGGAGGGTCGAAGTAATGCGTTTTGTCCGTCGCGTCCTTGATGTAAGGATGCCACCCAGTCAGGCTTTCCCACGCCGAGATAGCCCGAGCAAGAGGAAGCGCAAGATCATACGAAGCGTCGAGTGTAAGGTCTGGAATCGTCCCTACAAACGTCGTCAGATCGGCTTCGGTTGGGTAGCTCATAAAAGCGTTTAGCCCGTAACGTGGGCCAGTCGTGAGAGGGTCTTAGCGTTGCTGCTGAGCGCCGTAGTAATCCACGTCGAGGTACTTGGTCCCCGTGGCGTCTCCTGTGAGGAAGCAGCACATCGGAGCCATCATCGCGCTTGCGGCCATCGTCAGAGACGAGAGGGACATCGAAGCGATCTGAGTACCGTCGAGGTAGAACGTGATCGTTGCCTTTCCGCTCGTCACCGAATCGCAGGTGATTCGGATTGAGAGCACATACCACGTATCCACAGCGACCGTTGCCGCCGCAAGAGCCGTACCGACATCGGTAGAACCAAACCGCACGATGCAGTCAAGGTTGGTGTCTCCATCGTCCTTGCGGAAGTAGATTCCGTTCGTCGGGTTGGAGATCACAATGGACGTGTCGAGAGTCGCAAGACCCGCATACATATCCGATTCTGTGACGACGTTTGCGGACGTGCTTTCACCGAATCTCACCCGCGCTTCATACTGGATCTCTTTTCCGAGGACCAGACCGAAAGCGGCATTGGTGAGCTGGTGGTTTACGCCAGAGTTGTCGGTGGTCGCCGCGCCTGAGAGACGAATTGCGCCACCTACCACGGTGTCGATGACCGCCGCCGTTCCAGACGCGATCAGAGTCGCGGTGAAGCAGTCAGCGGAACCAGCAGACGAGAAGTCTGCCCAGTGCCCGAAATAGCTCGGAGCATTGGGGAAGTTTTCAAACGGAGGTCTTGTAGTCATTTCCTTTTGCTCCTATGCGATCAGGGGAATCGCCTCAATGAAAAGCCGACCAACGAGGCTGTTGGCGTTGCCGCTTGCCTTGGTCACGTTGACGTACTGGGTCGTCGTCCAGACCTTGCCCGCGAGACCGTTGGTGCCGTGGTCGATCAGGTTGTCAAAGTAGCCGGTCGCCGAGTGAACGTCAAGCCCGTCGAAGAGGTTGTCTGCCGAGGTCGTAGCGTCTGCCGCGACTCCAGCGTCAACCGTGCAAGCCGCCGCCGCGATCGTGTCCACCACGAGCACAGCGCGAGTGATATAGACCGATACCCCCCAAGGGTTAGCAAGGGAGGCAACCGGAGTAGAGGGGTTCCCCGATACCACGGGGATTGCGATACGCCGAACCTGGGTCTCGGCGTCTTCTTGTCCGAATTGCTTAGCCATGATGCTCCTTTAGAGGCCGGTCACCGTGCAAGCCGCCGCTTCTCGCAGTCGCTCGATACCTGCTCGAACGTGAGCGCGGATCACGAGAATGTTGCTCGTAAAGTTGCTTGCGTGCGAGTTGCTCACTGCCAGAGTGACGCCCTTTCGGAGCTTCACGCGGAAGTAGAACGGATCGAGAACCAGCGCGGTGCCTGCGGTGAGTGCTTCAGATCGAACGATGGGAAGACCCCAAACGCGATTGAATGCCGAATCGCTCGGGTTGCCGAGGATATACAGACCGTCAGCCGTTCGCGTGAGTGCGAGGTTGGTATGGTCGGTGCCGTGCATCACGACTACGCCCGGGTTAGCCCGCGCCGTCGTGGTGACCTTCTCCATCGCCTTGAGGATGGTGTCAAGGGTTGGGTCTGAGCCCTTCGCCTGAGTCTGAACCGATCCACCGTTGTAGATGCCGAGCAGAATCGGGTCTGAGCCGTTTCCTACCGTGACTTGTCGGTCAAGCTCTTGGCGAACCATAAGGCCGAGGTCCATGTTGACGAGGGTTTCGAGCCCGTCTACGTCTTCAAGCTGCTCTTCAGTGACTGGGATAAAGACACCAATTCGGCTGATGATGTCGGTCTGTTCAGCGTAGGTGATGACCGCCTCACCAAGTGCCGAACCTTCATTTGCCGCCGCCGCATTGTTGGTGCGAACGGTTTGCGCCATGTACTTGATCGAGTTCTGGCTTGTCGGGTCGATTCGGAGATAGTCGATGAGCTGAGGAGGCCGCGAAGGATAGGGTACGACGTTGCCGTCTCTGAGCACTTCGGGGGTGTAGCCATTCGCGCCCGTGGTCATCGTGGTCTTGGATTCAAGACCGAGGAATCCCTTTGCGCTTGCATCGTCGAAGTTGAATTCTCGTCCGAGGTTTGCGCTGAGCTTCGCCTCAAGTGCAAGCTCACCGATGCTCTTGACGCGCTTCTGCATCTGAGGTGCGCCGGTGTACGCCGGTGTTGGGTTGAATCCCTTTCCGGCTTCGAGTGCTTCGCGGTTGGCTTCGGCTGCATCGTGGACCTTTTTGAGGGTCTCGAAAGCCTTGGCGAGATCGTTGACTTCTGCGTTCAGTGCCTGGAACTTGGCGACATCATCGCCGGTCATCGCAGGTGCCTGAGCATCGCCCTTCTTGTCGAACTGGCCGAAGAAGGCCGCGAGTTCTTGACGCTTGGAGTCGAGCTTTCCGCCCGCTTCAATGAGTTGAGTGTTCATAGTAGTTGAATTCCTTGGAGGTTGAGTTGGGTTTGGCAATATGCCAAGTGGACAGCGGCTATCTCCTCTTCGGTGGCTCCAGATTTGGGCACCGCGAGAAGTTCCGCGAGAGTGGAATTCAGCCCCTTTAGTTCGGCAGCAAGCGCCTCGATTCGGCTGATGTTGAGTTCAGACAGGTTACGCCCGTCTTTGGCTCTGAGTGCCTTGAGCCTTTCGGTTCTCTCGGCAATGCTCTTGAGGGCAGTAAGCGCCCCCTCGAAATCGTCTTCGTAGGATTTGGCAGACGTTGCGCCAGCCATTGGGTTCATCGGGATAGGCACCACCGAGACCTCAAACACGTTCACACTGAGGATGTCGCGAATGGACTTTCCTTCCTCTTCGGTGTACTGGCATTTGAGAGTCTCGTAGCCGATGGAGAGACCGACTGTCTTGCCTCTGTCGAGCCTTTCCTTGCACTTGAGACGCACTCTTTGAGATTCGTCGTCGGTGTGGAATTGAGCCTTGAGGAATAGACCGCGCTCGTCTTGGCTTGCGTCGTCGATCGTAGCAACGCCGAGGTCTTCCCATTCGTGGCCGACAAGCAAGGAGCCTGCCTTAACGAGATCGGGAATGTTCGCAACACAACCGACCATAAGCCGGTCGCCGCCACGATCCACGTTGCCGAAAATCGCACCATAGCCCTCGATCTGCCCTGAGTCGGACATCGTGGCCTTGAACTCGAACAGTTTCTTTTCCATAGGCTTCAGACCAGCATCCATTCCGCTAGTCTCGGGTCGTCGTGGGTCACGTCAATGACCGGGACATCACCGCCGCTTGTGTCGTTTCCGACCGCGCCGGGTTTCAATTTGTGTTGGCTCGGATCGTTGTATCGGGCAAATCCGACAATCCCGTCGTGCCGGACGAGGACACACCCGCAGTTCTGGCGGCAAGGAGTCTCACCCGCGCCCGGTCTTGTTGGCAGTTCGTCGCGCTTGTAAGGTGAGCCCGCCTGAAGTTCTGGGCACTGTGAGCAGTGTTCAGCGGCAAGCATCACCCAGTCAAAAAGGTCGTAAACCTGCGAGGTGTCTACAAAGGCATTGTTCGCCGTTCCGCGCATCTTGCCGATGTAGCCGCGAGACCGAGAGGCGATCTTGTCAGGATCGAATGTTCCGAACTCTGGATCGACGTATCGCTTGTCCTTGTCGCGAAGCTGCTCGACAAACGCCTTGAAATACTCGCGTTCGTTCCTCATCACCTGACGTGCGCGAAGAGCATCAAGCCCGTCTACGAGAACCGGATCACCTGCCCGCCTGCGACCGAGTGCCGCTGCGAGTCCGTGGCCCTCTTCCAGAACGTCAAGGCAAAGCTCCTGGAAGTCGGTAAGCCGAAGATCGCCCGCCGCGAGTTGTTGCGCCAACCTGTCGAGTTTTCGCCCCGTCGCCCTGCACACCTTGGCGAACTGCGCCTGATTTGGACGACTCGGAGGCTTCGCGTTAGGGCTGTCCTTCGGTGGCTCTGGTGGGTTCGGTGGAGCCTTCTGCTCGATCTCCCAAAGCCGAATCACCCGGCCTATCGCCTTGCTATTCGGTAGGTAGATCATCGGTGGTTTCAAGCGAACGAAGAATCAGTGAACGCTCGATGCTCTTTGCCTGAGCATCGGCCATGAGCTTGGTCTGCGAGTTCGCCGCCTGAATGTCAGTAAAGTAGATGTCGTCCTCTGGGGTTGAAACCTTGCCGGTGTAGCCTCTTGCCTCTGAGCGCATCCAGACGCCCTTGGCATAGTTGTCTTGCGCCCGCTTGTGCTTTGCGTCCTCGTCTTCCTGAAGTGCGCGAACCGTGGAAAGGTCGAAGTCTACAAACTCGTCGGGTTTGAGCACCTTGAGTTCACGAAGGCCACCGGTAAGAACCTCTGCGATCTGAGCCCACATTGGACAGTTTGCGGACTCTACCGCCGCCTCTCTCGCCTCCTTCATGTTGGAGAAGGTGGACCTGTCGAGGTCAACACCTACGACGAGCGGAGACAGCCGGAATACCGCACAGATACGCTGTGCTGGAACCTTGCGGATGTCGGTAACTTGGAGCTTGTCGGGAGTGTGCCCAACCGCCTCAACCTTGATCGGCCCCGACGCCACAAACGGCTTTCCGCGATCTTCGCCGGTGAACTGCTGAACAAACTGAGCCTTGATATGATCTGCGCTTTTCTCATCAATCGCAAAGTCACCGTTTGGCGAGATCATCCAGCCCAGAACGCCGAGGTTTCTGAGAATGACGTGGTTGTAAACCTCTGCCTCGTTGTCGGTAAGAATGGATCTCTGAACCGACTTGAACGCGCAGAAGCCCTTCAGTGTGTTCCTCGGATCAATGCCGACTCTGAAGTGAGCGATCTCGTTGACCGGCACGTTCTCGATCTTGCCGTTCATCGTCACCCGGTAGTAGCTGAGGCCCGAGCCCTGAAACGCTTCTACGGGCTCACATTGCGAAGCCGGGATGTATTCCAAGGCCTGAACCTGCGCCATCCCGTTGAATCGGTACCGCAGATAGGCGTTGCCGTCCAGCTTCTGCGATACTGCGATCGCGCCGAGAATGTCGCGCCAAAGGTAGCCCGCAGAAGGGTTCGGCTTTGAGATTAGTTCGTAAACCTTATGAAACGGTACAACCTCATCGCCTTCGGTGGTCATCTTCTTGACCACAAGCCGAGCCTCAGGCATAGTGTCAACAAACCAGCTAAGACATGCCGCGACGACGCTATTGGTCTCCTCGACATACCCACGAAGCCCCGCTACGTCCGAGATATGCACCGATCCCATCGAGAGGCCGTCTGTCCGCGTAAACGAATCGTTGGCACCCCATGAGAAAGCCTTTTTCGCCCATGCGCTAAGTTTTGTGATCGGGTTCATAGGCTAAAAGAAAGTGATCGTTCGAGGCCCTTGTAATTCGTTGAAAGCGTCCGAGCTCCCATCAATCTGGTCGTCGTTCTTGCCGCTCGGGAATGTCCGGCACTCCTCAACGTAGTCAGCCGTCCAATCGCCACGCGCGAGAAACACATTTCCCGCGTTGACCTGTGCGCTGTAGGCATCGGCCCGCAAAGTTTTCTTGGCGTCTGGCCTTCGGAGCTTCACGTTGAAGCCAGCAAGCCGCCGCGTGAAATCTAGTCCAGCATCCTTGCCCGCCGCGCCTGGGTCCTCGGGACCGGTGATGATCACCTCTGGCCCGTCCATCTCTGCCGTTTGCCGGATGATGTTTCGCCGCTCGTCGGTAGCCCACTGACCGCGCCTAACGTGCTCAACGCAGTACCGCCCTTCAGCGTCTACGCCCATCAGAACGCCCGCCGTAAAGTCACCTTTGTCTTGAGAGCTTGCAACGTCCCACGAACGAACGCGCCGAACGGCTTTGAAGTCTGATGCGTCAATGAATTTGAACTGTCCAACCTTAAAGAACGAGCCCTCACGCGCTGACGGATTTTGCTGGTAGAGAGCTTCCCAAGATCGTTCGCCGTCCCGTCTCTTGATCGCTTCTCTAATTCTGTTTAGGTCTCCCGCGCTGAACCGTTCAGGCCAAAGAGCCTCGCCGAAGTCGTTTAATGCCGGGAGTTTGAGAACCGTCCACTTGCCCGGTTCGCTTGCGACTGCTCTTGCTCCAAGGTCGTCCTCGTGCCAAAGCGTCATCGTGAGGATGATCGCGCCGCCCGGTTCTAGTCGGGTGTACAGATCGTCCGTGTACCAATCCCAAGTCTTTTCGCGGTAAACCTCGCTGTCTGCGTCTTCTCGCCTTCGGATCGGGTCATCGATGTAGATCCGCGCAAAGCCGGTTCCAGTCGGGGGAGAACCCACGCCGCGAGCCATGTAGAGCCCGCCGCGCTTTGTCGCCCACTCGTCGGTAGCTGTCTTATCGCTGGAAACTAAGCCGCGCTCAATGGCAAGATTTCTGGTTTTGCGTCCGAACTTCCGCGCGAACCGTTCGTTGTAGCCTGTGACCAGGACGTTCGATTCTGGGTTGCGCTCTAGGTCGTAGAGTGGAGCGCGTACAGTAACGGTTTCTGACTTCGCATGTCGCGGGGGCATGTGGATTGCAAGCCGGTCAATCTCGCCCCGGTTCACCGCGTCCAGATGTTCAGCGATCAACCGAACGTGGTCGGGAACCGTCCAGCTAAGCGGGATCGTTTGCCGGTACCACTCTAGGTAGTTCGGGTTTTGGTCCGCTTGAGCCGTCTTGCCCGCGCCGAACAAATATCCGGTCGGAAGTGTCCACAACATTGTTGAGAAGGAGGACCGATCCCTCCGGGTTGATGGCCGCGATGTCAGCAGCCGCTTTTGCCTGAGACTTCAATCCCTCGATCACCAAAAGCCCGATGTTATTCACTTCGCTGAGCATCTGGTATGCCGGGTCGTCTGGGTCTGGTCCGGTTGGCCTCTGTCTGGGCCTCATATCGTCGGCAACCGCTAGGACCGTGGCCTTTGACTGCCTTGTGATCTTGGCAACGTCTTCTGGTGTGAGGCCGTCTTCCAGAAGCCCAAGGATGATTTCAATGATCTTTGGGTGAACGCGCTCAGAGAGTGATGGTTCGACCTTCTTGCCCGCCATCTACCACTTCCCCGACGCCGCCGATCTCTGCCTCGCAAGCCTCCATCGCCGCATCATGCGCTTGGTGTAGAGACGGATCTTTTTGGCCACGTCAAACCCTAGTTGTTTGGCCCCATCAACGCCTTGAACTCGTCCGAGAACTGCCACTTCGCCGCAAAGTCCCGCGTGTCGTTGCGGAGCTGGTGGAATGGGTCACTGAACAGGTCCTTTGGAAACTGAAACTTGAAACCTCGAGCAATCCATGCCGTAGTCAGTTTGCGCTCTGCGATCAGGAACTCTGAAAGACTCGCAACGTCACCCGCCGCCGCAAACTGAATGACCTTTTGTGCCGACTCGACACCAAACAGCGCGAACCGCCGCTCATCCATCGGCCAGCGAGAGGTAAACGGCAATGCCTGCACCGCGCTCTTGATGAATGCCCAGGATCGAGGGTTCACTTCGGCACCTCCGCGTGTCCGTCAAACGCCGCGAGAATGGCCGCGATACCGCCCGAAATTGCTGTTGCCGCCTCGGGGGTCAGGTAGTGGAAGCTCGCTGCAATCACGACGATGGACGTCAGAACCGCCGCAAGCTTCTTGTTTGAGTAGCTAAAATTCATTTCGAATTACCTCCGATCTCCCGCTCTGGTTTTCCCAAAGCCCGAGCGATCCACTTCACGTCTGTCTTGGTCTCCGTCACATCGCGCTGAATGTTGACGATCGACTGCGCCTGTTCCGCTGTCTTGGCCTCTAGCGACGTCACCCGAGTCCCGAGTACCGCATACGACGCACCACCGCCAGTGAGCAGCGCAATCGCCGCCATGAGCACCGGCCACCATTTGGGCACGAGTTGAAGCCCTTTTTCTTGTGCCTCAAGTTCACTCATCGTCCGAGCCTCACATCCGAGATCCCGAGCTGGTCAAGCTGAATGAGATAGTCAAGCAAGCTGATCATAGTTCGATGAACCCGTCCCAAAAATCAATAGAGCGTTGCCGCCGAAACATTCCATCTCCGTTGCTTTGAGAGCCTTGGGGACCTGCGGAAGTGTTGCCCTCGATGCTCCAAACGTCATCAGGTCCAGCCGCCTTCACGATGCCGATGTGAGACGCCCCTGTGTGTTTGCGAAAGCAAAGAAAACCGCGCTGTGGAACTTCTCGGAGCTTGCCGTTTGCATCTGCCCAATCGCGCCACTCGCCTACCGCGCCGGACCATTGAGGAGCCGTGACGCCCGCAACCTTGCAGCAAAACCCAATCGAGTGAGCACACCAAGAGTCGCCGAGAGTGCCACCGTTGCCAAGGATGATCGCGTCCACCGCTGGAGACCTGTTTGGTCCTTGGGTTTCCCTGGGCTTCACGTCGTCACACAGATAAGCCATCGTGAGCAGGACGCGCTCGCCTGGGGTCAGCGTGTCGAACGACGGGTACCGAACGTGCATGACGTTGCGGATCGAAGCGGGGGTAAAGATCGGCATGGGAATGTCAATCAGTCAAAAAGTGCCCTCCGGCATGTGTCGTGGAGTGACGACTGGAGGGAGAGAGGATTGGGAGATGGGTCAGGGACCAAGCCTGCTAACGCAGAAAAGGCCCCGGTGAATTGCTTCGCCGTGGCCTTTCGTTGGGTCTCTACGCAGTAGCGGCCCCGATTTGAATATAACACGCCCTAAAAGTGTGTAGTCCAAAAGACCTACGCAGGTTCAAATCACCTATTGCCCTTTCTGGCCTTGTACAACGCCGCCGCAATCGCTCTACCTGACTTCGGAGCGAGCAATTTCTTGAGCGTCGCTTTCATCTCTGGAGTCTTCTTCACCCACACGTTGCCGATCTTGACGTGATCTTCGAGAAATTCCTTTTTAGGCACCCACGTCGAACCATGAAGCTCGAAATACTCCGGGATTGGGTCTTTGTCTCGCCCCTCGCACGGGTAAGGACACCGCGCCAGGTCGCACTCTAGCGCGTGATAGGCATCAGGAGTCTTCGCCCAGCTAAGCCCAATCTCTGTGCCATACCTGAGCGCCTCGCGGATCTCCACATCCCGAAACCCAAGAGCCTCAACGCGAGTCCACGCGCCGAAGTCCAGGTCGATCAACGGCCCAAACGACTTGTGATAGGCCGGTTGCTTACTGATCGGTAAACGCACGGGCTTCAGCTTCCCGCCGTCCATCGCTTCATAGTGCCGAGCCCACCCCTCCAAAACCTCCGCTACTGTCCAAGATCGTGCCATCCGTGTCCTCGTTTCTCTCTCCAAAAGTGCCGTCATAGATCCTCTGTCTAAATCACAACTGCCTGTCTCGGCGATGCGTCGACCCACGTCGAGCAGACCAGTCTGAGCAGCGCGTCCCCCTCGACTCCGGCGATGTGCGCCGCAAGCATTCGAGCCTCGTCCCCGTGCATCTGTCTCGCCTCGTTAAGACGTCCCTCGTAATAGGCTTCTTCCATCTCCCAGACCAAAGAACGGAGCCTTAAAGCATAAACTTTTAACGCTTCATTCTTCGCCGTAAGCGTAAGAGAGGATGCCAATCTGTCGCACTTCGAATAGAACTCTTTGTCATCACTTACCGGCTTAGTGGTAGTGCTGTTACCGCCTCCGAAAAGGTCGAGGTCAACGCCGGTTGATGGCGCGATTTCTACCGCCTTCACCGCCGGTGCTGGCGCTGCAACATCTGCCCCGAAAAGCCAAAGATCAGAAATCACGATTCGACCTCGAATGTAGGGACGATGTAGGGATGTAGGGTTTTTGGGAAAGTCTATATACGCGCGCGCGCTCGCGTAAGTTATGTGATAACCCTACATCCCTACATGAATCATACATTTTTGAACCTAAACGACCATGTAGGGTCGCCTCCAGGATGTAGGGTCGTGCCGTCATTCGCCACCCCGATAGACGTTGCTGTGACCCGTTTCCTCACTCAACCCTACACCGTCGGCGGTCATCGAGACGTCCACGAAGAACATCCCGGCAGTCTTGCGGACGCCCTTGACGCCCCGCTCCTTCATGGATAGCCCAAACTTCTTGCTTGACATTACTCCCAAATTAGACCCCCTTGCCCATCTCTCATATGCCCGGTACAGTTTACTACTTGAAACCTCAGACCCACTACTGTGGATAATTGCAATCCTTAAAAAGTCGCCTAATACGTCTTGTTCTTCACGATACTCTTTGTTTACTCCGTCAATGCAATCTGGTTTATCTAATCCACTATCCCAGTAGTGCCGAAGCCCTTCGATGATCCAAGCGAAGATTCCTTCGTGCTCGGCCTCGAGTCTTTTGCTGAGGTCCTTGTCCCTTTCCTCTGGCGGGATGGATACGTCGAAGGGGATCATGACGACCCTGCCCCAGATGGCATCGTCGGTGCCCCTGATCGTCGGCTTATGGTTGCCCATCATCCAGATGGTGAACTGGGGCACGAATTCGAACGACTCCTGGAATAGGTGCCGAGCTGCAATCTTGTCGGTGTTGCCTGTGATCCTCTTGACGAGTTCTTCGTTGAGTTTCTTCCCGCTGCTCGTCTCAGACGTGACCACAAACCGTGCCTCTTTGAGCGCCGCGACGTCTGGAGATGCCGAGTTCTTCCCCGCGCCGAAGTCGTCCATGAACGTCTCCGGGTTGGTGTGCCGCGCATACTCGCCGAGAATGTCCGCTACGGTTGAAAGCATGGTCGACTTACCGTTTGCTCCGGACGCGCCATAGCAGAAGAAGAAGCATCGTTCCCGGTTATCTCCGATCAGCGAGTAGCCGAGCGCCTTCATGATGTAGGAGACCTTGTCTCTGTCCATGTCGTGAATGCGCCCGAGAAACTTGAGCCACGCTGAGCACTGGGGGGAATCAGATTTCGTGTAGGGGACTGAGGCGATCCGCGTGAGAAGGTCCTCGCGTCTGTGCTCCCTGAGCTGCAGCGTGTCTAGCTCAAGTGTGCCGTTCTGGACGTTCAGAATCATCCGGTCTGCGTCCAAGGCTTCCGGAGCGATCGCAATACCCGGAGTCGACTTAGCGAGCTCGATCATAGCCTTAAGCCGGACCACGGATTCCGAGGTAAGGCACCATGAAACGACCTTCTTGCGAACCTCGGAATCATCGATGTCAAGCGCCGCCCGTTGCATCGCGCGGATGGTGAGCCCGGCAAGGTGGATTACGATCGCGCCGCCAGAATCGTCCATCTTCCACCGGCGCCCATCCCAGACAAGCCACTTGCCAAACTTCGCGCACCACTTGAGATTTTGTCCGTGCTCGGTCGCAAACCGTTCAGCGTTGCCGAGATCCGTGAGAATGTAGTCAGCGGTGTCGAGTGGATTGGACCTGTGCTTGTCCGGCGCTTCCGACGTCGCGCACTCGAGCAAACCGGAGACGTTGCCGCCGCCAGAAAGGTAGTCGTCTAGCCCGACCTTTCGCCCGTCGGTTGTCGGAATCAGAATGTACTGGACGCTTGCGCCGCGCCTGGACAGCATCGCGCCAAGACGGACAAGAGCATCCCTTACCTGTGGGTTCTCGTGCCAATCAGAATCGAAGGCAAGGTAGGTTTTTCGGCCCTTAATCCTGATCTTGTCCCAGTCGGCAAGTTCGACCCCGGATTTCCAATTCCAAACGCCAGAGAGAGACACGCAGCAAAGTCCGCGGGAAGCGGCGGCATCAGCCTTTTTACTCCCCTCGGTGATCCAAAGCGCAGAATCTGACTGGCCAATAAGGTGGTGAATTGTCGGGGGAACATCGATTCTGATTTTGCCGCCGGCGGGAGTCTCGTACTTGACCGGTTTCCCGTTCCGCATTCGAGGTGCGTCTGAACGGGCCTGGTATCCGCCGATCTCCTTGTCGACTGTCCAGATGGGGACCAGAAGCGACGGTACAGATCGCTGAGACTGCCCGAAGCCAAGAACCTCAAGTTCGGACTTGGTGGTAATGGTCTTGTATCCTCTGGCGGTTGCGACCCCTGGAGTAATGCCCGAAGCTTTGAGCATCGCAAGGTGTTGCGGTGAGAGATCGGACGGCCACGGCTGGTCATCCGAAATAGAGCCAAACACGGATAGATCCATCAACGATCTACCTCCGGCTTTTGCGTCTTTAGCTTGCTTGCGCGACGAAGTCGGTTGTCAGTGCGCGCGTAAAATTCCGTTAGGCTTTGTCGTGATTCGTCTGAAAGCAGACTCAGATAGTCGAACTCTTCTTCCTGAAAGTCGCTCGACGCAAACAAATTCTTAGGCAACCCAGACCTCCTTTTCGATGGGGGTTTTGCTGTCGCGGGTAAAGACCCAGTATTCGACGGCCATGTGTTTCTCGGCCGCTTTCTTCGGGCCTCGACGATCCTCAAACCGCCGGTAGTGTTCTGCGCGTTCGCCCTTTCCTGCCGCCTGAATCCCGACGAGTTTGCCGGTTGTGGTCACGCAAAGCAGGTCAAGTCCGCAGACGATGTCGTAGTGTCTCTTTGCGCCGGTGTCGTACTGCTCGCGAGCGATGATGGACCAGCCGAGTTTTCTCGCATGTTCAGCGGCAAAGGACGTGGTGTAGTTTCCTGCGTGCCCGAGCCTCTTCTTGTCCTTTGGCTTGTAGGTTCGATCCTCGATATAGGCAGCCTCAAACCGCGCCCGAGCTTCTTCGCGCAATCGATCGGCAGGGTTCACATGGGACACAGCGGAAAGCCTGTCGGTTGCACCGACAGTCAAAGTGACTCCCCCCGAAGGGGGAGCCACCGAAGCGCCGAACAGATCGAGGTTAATCGCCATTAGAACAGGTCTGAGTTAGCGACCACCTTCGCGATGCCATCTCGGGCTGGTCGACCTGCAGCTTTCGCCGCGTCGTGTCCGAGCCGCATGACGTCGAAAACAGAATCCGGAACGTCTGCCAGTTTTGTGAATGGCACAGTGAGTTTCTTCGTGAAACATTCCTCTTTAAGCGCCGGAGTGTTGTCGACCACGAAGCTCATAAACTCGAGGTATGCGGGTTCCGATACCTGGTCAATCGGTCGCCAGTAATCGCCCTTCGCGATCGTGTCGACAAGTCGGTCCCAAGCTGACTCTTTGTTCGGATCAGCGTCAGCCTTTCGCGGTCGCTCTTTGTAGCCCGGAAGCTGCTTGATTTCCGCGAGAAGAGCGCGAGCGCCTTCGGAGTTAAATTCGCCTTCCCATCGGTCGCGAAGTTCGACGTCGGTTTTCACCTTGCCGTCTTCGATCTTGCCCTTATAGATGTTCATGAACGTGGGTTTCTTGCCGTGAGAATTCTCCTTGGTGCCAAGGTTTGGCTTCACGATGACGAGATCCCCAATGTTCAGCTTTCGCATGGCGAGCATGACGCCGAAGGTCGACGTCAGCGTGTTGAAGTTCGTCTTGAACCCTTCGATTTTGCCGTTGAGGTCTAGGTCGACTTCAAACTGCTCGAACCGCTTACCGTTCCGATCTTCGCCGTCGTAGAAGCCGAAGCGGACGAGTCGACCATGAAGCTGGTCCTTAACCTCGTCTCCATCGCCCGGACCCTTGCGGAACTTCCCGGCGGTTGCGCGCCAACGAGAAGGCCCTCCGGTTTCGACTTCGTCCGGAATGTGCTCGGTTGCTGGTTCTTGTGTTGCTGTAGACATGGTTTATGTTTCTCCTGTACTTGGGGATAAGCTCCCCTACGCTCTCGCCTCCGCAGCGATGGCCGGACAGACGACAAGGCCGCCCGGCGCAGCTTCGAGCATCACGCCTTGGCGCAGCTCGTGTTCGGAGACGAGGATTTGGTGTTTGATAAACGACCCCTCGATTGGTCGCATGGGCCAGAGAACGAAGACGCCCTTTTGGAGCTTGTGGACGAACCACTCTCGCTCTTGGATGCGGACGCGGTCGCCAATGCGGATCGAGGATTGGATCATCAGTGCGCGACTCCGAAGTTGCCGAGCGGATCCTCGGGCTTGTGCCGCACGATGAATTTGCAGTGAGGAAGAGATTCGTCAGGAACGAGCGACGCCATGACCTGAGGGGTAACTCCCGGCACTGTCTCGGCTCGGATTACTTCGTAGGTGTCTGCAAAACCGCTACCGTCGCGGGACTCATAGGTCGCGTCAATTAATTCGATATCGTTGAGCTGATCAAGAATTGCTTTTGCCTTTGGGTTCTCGGTTGCGGCGAAGGCAAGGACGCCGAAGTCGATTGTCACTCTCAGACACCCGGGATAGCTTTCGTTCTCGATCAGTTCAGCCGCAGCGCAGGCATGATTCAAAATCTCCATCTTGCCCTTCGATGCAACGAACTTCAGCGTTCCCCAAGGCCGCTTCGTGGACTTCTTAGTCGTGCCCTCGATTTCGGTTCGAGCAACTTCTTTGAAGAGGTTCGTGTAGCATCGGTCAATCCAACCAATCTTTCGCTCTTCGGCCTTGATGTCGCTCTCGAACCGCTCTTGAATCCCAGCGATCAGAAGGTTCATTTCCTGCCGCTTAGCAATCATTCTCGCGTTTGCTCGTGCCCTTCGCTCCAGCGCCCAGTCAACGAGATTCAGCTTGTCGCCGTAGGTTTGTTCGTCTTGAACCGGCAGTGCATCCACCATGCCCAGGACTTCGCCGGTCTCTGCGTCGATGATGTAGCCGTCTTCAATAAAGGTCTCTGGCTCCTGGCCGAGCCCCATCGGTGATTCTGGCTCCGAGCTTAGATCGCTTAGCTCAAGCTCACTGATAACCGCGTCAGGGTGCTGTGTCGCCACGCCCCCCCCATTTGTTTGATTCACTCTCAAACCTCCTCTCGTGCCGATGAGCCCGGCTTTGCTGAAGCCGCCGTGGTAGAGTTGAGAAGAGGCTCGCTCTTCGTCGCGTCTGGCGGGTTCTCGTGGTC
>ERZ724505.274-NODE-274-length-36192-cov-7.454216_pt1 | contig 36192 bp, 41 predicted proteins | sample MGYA00376038_ERZ724505 | MGnify/ENA primary metagenome ERZ724505 (study PRJEB28724, sample SAMN07190884) | wastewater metagenome | isolation source: effluent of sewage treatment plant in Hong Hong | place: Hong Kong | collected 2016-03-17 ...
CTGGATACCGCAACTCTGGAGACCGCAACTCTGGAGACCGCAACTCTGGATACCGAAACTCTGGAGACCGAAACTCTGGATACCGAAACTCTGGAGACCGAAACTCTGGATACCTCAACTCTAATCAACCAACTGTGCGCATATTCAACAAAGACACAGGCATTGCGTGGGATGACTTCGATGATAGTATCTTCCCTGACTTCTTCAGGTTCGACTATATGCCTACTGAATGGATTGAGTCAAGCAGGATGACAGGCGAAGAGAATCTTGCAAACCCACTCCATAACATAGCATGAGGATATCTCAAAAAGCATATAGCAAGAACATACAACAAAGAGAAAGCAAAAGAGGCAATGCACAAAGAATGGAGAAAATCTTGGGATGCAGCGCCAGATAGCGACAGGAGGAAAGTATACAATATCCCGAATTGGAATAACGAGATATTCAAAGACATTTCAGGAATCGATGTCGATAAAGAGCTGAACACTCCAAGCATGACAGGAAAGGAGGTCGACGTCGTTATCGATGGGAAGACATATAAGGCTACTATACAGTAATTATTTACTATTTATACCAAACACATGAAAACATACAGCTTTTCAAAAGCAAAAGAGATTATAGAAACGAATAAAGATAATCTGTCACTTGCATCATTAGGAATGCATGAAGACTGGGCGTGGACTGCTGTCAATATATGGGAAGATGGTGAATACAAAAAAGAACTGCCAGATAATGCTGATGCACTGTATGAAGAGTATGATACTAAAAGACAGAACGGAGCAAGTCTCATGGATGAAGACCTAAGACAGTACGACAATATATTGATAGCATGAATATACTCGTCTTCCTGGGCGACACCGACATTATGTCTAGTTTTCAAAGATGGGACAGAAAAAATGATAGAAGTATCAAATGGTAAAAGCAGCAAGAAAGCATCGCCATTTCCAATTCTATGACCGTTATCATGACCAGTACAGGAAAATATAACACCTATAACGAAGTTATAAACATTAAATAATTTATATTCTATACCAAACACATGAAAAAAACAATCATCTTTGCAACTATTATTCTAACTATCCTCGTGGGAGGTGGCTTGTATATGGTACACGCACAATACTCTTCTACTATTGCGCAATTGAAACAGCAGACAATCCCTGGGCAGCTCGAAGCTATCAGAGCAGAACACAAGACACTAGAACAGCTTAAGAAGGAGTTTGAGTCGAAAGGTGGAGCTGATAAAATCTCCGAACTTGAAAGAAAGAGTATGCAATTACAACAATTACTCGCAACGGGTTCAAAATTGAGCAAGTAGGGACTAGCTACTCCACAAAGGCGAATGCTATCGAGCAGAAAACTGATAGTGTTCAAAATACAAAAACTACCCTCCCACAAGCGACCAAGCAAAATGGAAAGATAGTCAACGCTATTACTACGAAACATGAAGAGAAAAGCAAGGTGACACCACGCGCTGATATAGTAAAGTGAGATGTCTACGATATTGTGTGAGCATTCATCCCAAAGCGAGAATGAAGACTACATTTATGTGCGTATAAAGATCATACAAGACGATCTATCTGATACGGTACAAAAAGCTACGCATGAGAATGTATTACGGAGTCGGAGGCTATCAAAAGGTTCAAAGATGCAGCTGCATGGAGAGTAGAAAGAGTGGTGAGAGATTATCCATGACTACTCCCCTACCAACATGCCGCACTGGTGAGTCTATTCTATAACTGTAATTCTTGTTATTTGAGAGTCGGGAAGACGGTGGAGAAATGAGACTTCAATAGATCAGCAGGTATTGTGGCAAAGTTCCCATGATTAAAGAAAAGAACGAGAGCAGAACAGGATTTGTATTTTTATTGAGTAATGTACTAGGATGGTAATGAATAAATACAATCTTTGACAGATATTATGGTATATGAAAGACAATAAAGCTACTCGGAGTGCCGTAGATGAAATACATAGAAGCAGCGAGAAAAAAGAAACAATAATATATTACGGTCTGGCTGCTGAATACATGTGATGATATGAGTGATACCATAGCATCAAAGAATGCGAGCTATACCAATCAAAGGAAGAATTACTTGCAAGCCTATAATTTACCCCATTAACACCCTATACTAGATATGTGACTATTCATTTTAATTATTGGAGTATACTGACTATATGTTTCTAGCAGTGATGCGTGTCTGCATTGAGTATCATTTGTAAATATATTTATGATGGCAATCAATATATGTGCAATGTCATACTGAGCAAGTCTTTTACCTTATTAAACACCCTATACTAGATATGGCTATAGAGAAACTCGATACTAGAGAATTATGATATTATATGTGAGTTAGGCAATGATGCTCTCCTAAAGAAGTTAAGGAAAAAATCAACGAGATCATAGACTACCTAAACAGTCAAGACCATATTGTTGAAAGCAACGAAATGGTAGAACAAGAATTTAAAACACTCCGTGATGCTCTCAAGTGACTAGCTTTCAGGGATGCAGAAGTAGATCAGATCATGGATGTTGTAAAAAAGCACCAATGAGTAGAGCAAGAACCAAACAAGGTAGAACTCGTGCCATTGGATGTAGATGGGGTAACAAAAGAAATAATGATAAACCTATTTTGAAGCTGTAATGCAGATACGTTGGATAAAAAGAACACAAAAAAAATCACAACAATCCTCTCTAAATATTGAGTACCTACACCTAAGAAGTTTACAAAAGATGATGCAATCTTCTATACGGAATGGTTCTTAAGAATGAACAATCTTCTAGAGGAATAACACATACAACAAACCAATGAGCAGATAGACGGAGGATACAAGGTGAACAGTAAATCTATGGTAATGTGGGAACGCCGCAGGGCGGAATGGTACTATACCTAACACAAATAGAGCCTTGTTGCCATAATGTGGTAAAAGCAGGATAATTGGTGGTTCGACTCCATCTCCTCTGACCATCTGCCCATTGGGATAACACATACAACACTATTTTATATACAACATATCTCATAGGATATAGCATACACACCTTTATCATTTACATAACATATTATGCAAGATATAAAAATATCAGAAAAGCCACGATGGATAGCTGAGCAGGAGAACCAAGAAGAGGCGAGAAAGCAAAAAGATATTGAGGCAAGGATATCGATGAGACAAGAAGAAAGTGACGAGTAGCATACACACCTTTATCATATAATAGTACATGCATGAATAAATATATACGTGTCACTCTGTCGACAATTATCTTTGTATCAGCTATATATACAACAGCATATATAATGCAGTTAGATGGCTGGCGAGTTAGACCATCGGCGATACTACTGGGTTTTGTATGTGCTGCCATGTTTTCTATAGTATTATTTACAATTGTAAATCTAGTTATACCAGATGATAAATAACCTCATAAAAAAACCTATCCTTATCCTCATTGCCTGCTCTAGCGTATTGCTTGCAGGGTGTGGAAGCAAGAAAGAAATATCGCATGATATTGGCAACAACGTATTCTGCACATATGACGTATGAGTAGGGTGAAACATATCTTGAGTGATCGTCTGAGAGGAACAAGGGTACTATGCTGTTTCTTGAGAGTACCTAGAAAAGATGAAGGTAACACCAAGCCCATGATCATCACGATGAGTAGCAAATGTGGAGTTTACAGATGTCACTGGATATAAAGTAGTATGAACGAAATCTGCGAATTGTGTGTTTGCAAACCCAACACCAGAACAGGCGATCAAGAATGCAAAATGAAAGAATATAGGCGTATGAACAGTGCCGTACGAGTAGCCATTTATCCCCTTACCATACGACTATGACAGAACCAATGTGAATACGGGAATTACAGAGGTGAGACAAAGTGAAATGTACTTACTGCATAGAATGAGTAGAGTATGTATGACTGCTATCGTATGCCTGAATGGATGGCTGACTATACGCTAGACTCTATACAGATGACGGGATAATGATGAACGCAGGTTGAAAGGTTGTTAAAGTAGATGACCATTATGAACGAGCAGATAAGAAGTAGCCCTTTACCCCATTATAGTAATACACGATGAGAGAGATAAAAACACCGTCAGAGAAAGTATTAGAGTATATTGTGAGCAACAACGGAAGACAAATGCCGACATATAGGAAAATAGCTACAAAGCTCCGTATGCACCACCAGACTGTAATAAACGCAGTCAGGAAACTGAATGAGCAATGAATATTTACACTTGTCGAATGAGTAATAACAGTACAAAAAGAACTTGTTTGATTAAGGAAAGTCGTTTGATTATTTGTTGTACCTAGGGACTCCACAAACGTATGATTTATAGCAATTGACGATAGCGGTAATAGATACGAAATAGAGTGACGGAATAATGATTGAGGTATAAATGTGATTTGACATAAATTATAGTAACCTTTATATATATAACCTATAGGGAAGACATGGAGACAAACATGCTATGTGCGTACTGCAATGCACCACGAGATGGAGAGATGCTTACTGAATATACTGAGGGTGTTGTTGGCGAGTGATATTACGAAGAGACATATGTAGAAGAATGTGAGTGAGACATTTCTATATCATGTAGCCAGTGTAAGAAGTTGCTATACAAAAAGCCGATAATCATAAAAAACCCTAGACTCAGATAGACTTCTAACTCCTAACCAACCACTCCACCATGACAGAAACCCAACTAACGAGAGAACGAATGAAGGGACAATTTGGGAAACTCCTTGGGGATAAAGAAATATCCTCAATACGAGTATCGAACGCCCATAGAGATTTAGTGAAAGGTATTATTGAACAAGGTGGCGTTATTATAGAGGAATTGAAATAACGATGATGTACATGATATGTTTTCAAAGAGAAGGAGTCTTTACCTGATAATACAACTAAATAATGTTATATAGAGCAACAATAACGACCGCATGAAATGCAGTCATAACAGACACTTATATTATAGCAAGCTCTACAATGCAGGTGATGGAATTGATAAGCACCAGTGCTGAAATAGAAGCAGATAGTCAGATCAGGATTGTAAACCTATGAGAAGACCCAATTAGTCTAAATGCTTTACTTCCTACAACTACAGAATGAGCATAGCTCTACTATAAACTCTACTGTAGACACTCTACTATAAACAGTACACAGTAAATACTTTATAATATAATGTTATAATAACAAATGGATAAACCTACCCGATGACAAATAGAGCTATGTCTTCTGCAAATGATGCAAGAGGAGATATACAAGGAAAAGATAGAGGAAGTTATAGGGTTGCTATCTCCTGACACATACAAGCCTATTATCACTGTGTTTGATTGCCTATACCCTATCCGCATCCTATACCCTGATATATACGATCATATATCATACTGGTGGTATGATTGTAGTTGTATGGAGTGAGGTGGTCTTGTTACATGTGAGAAAAGATGAGAGTTGCGTATACAGGGTAGATCATTGGAAAGCATAAAGAAGTATTTATTGCGAGATGAGCTGATAGTAGAGTAAAAGAAAACCACCCCGAAAGGTGGCTTTTTTATTGTAAATACATTGTATGTACGTTGCTCTCCAGTATATCATATAGCATCAGTGCCAGTTGTTCCTCGCCTTTCACCATATGTACTTCCTCTAGGTTATCCAGCATACTCTGCTCTACTTCCATAAATAATACACGGAATACAGCGGACTTGGTGCGTTCGTCTAGTTTCTCTCGGCGGGGTTTGTTGCCTCGTCATATACTGTCCTTTGTCTGGTATACAACTAGTTTTGACATCTATTGTGTTTTACGGAATAGAATATCTGGTTTATTGTACTCGTTCTTTGTGACTACTACATATCCAGGATCACCGTGATAGGCGTTGTCTTTATCATAATGGTTTTCTCCTGCTATAGCTTGTACCTTGATATGTGTTGTGCCTCTGCCATCTCTCATGCCTGTCTGGTGCTTATCGCCTGATACGAACAATACATGCTTGCCGTTCTTGTTTGCATATTTCCATGCCATTTTCTCGGGATCTATTTTATCCATACCCTGATCTCCATGTATAGAAATCACATTGAAATCATCGCTTTCCCAATACCCTACAGTGTCTCTGATTATTTCCAGATCCATCTTGCACTGTGATAGCCCCCTCCTTACCATCTCGTAGATAATGAGTGCGATAGTGCGTTGTCTATCATGGTCGCTATTGCTTGTTATCTTATCATGGTTTCCCCCCTGCATATGTCGGGTTATTTTCTTCCCACTCATATACAACTCGTATAGAAACCACTCTAATAGATTGACTGTATCCATGATAAGATCGAACCCATATACTCCCCTCATACCCTCGATTTGTCCTAGATGGTACCCTCCTGGCATACTTGTTTCCGTCATATCCCCTAGAAATGCCCCATCTATAGTAGTTGCAGGGTGATTGATAGCGTATTGCAACGCCCCATAGAGTCTATCTTTGATCGCCACCCCGTCTAGTTTCTCGGTCTTCCCGTTGTGTATATCTGATAGGAATAGGTGTAGAATATCGCTGTTTTGCTTGATCTTTGGTACTTTTGTTGGCTTGATAGGCTCTCTATAGTTGATGTTGTGCTTCATAGCATCGAAGAAGTTTTGCCAGCTTGATAGTGCCTTGATCGCTTTCTTGCCCTCGTCTATCAGGATAGTATCACATGTTTTGATAAACTTCTGCTTGTGCTTGTCGGTGATAGCTGTATACGCTGCATGATAGATCACCTCGTCTGCCTCACCTTTCTCATCTGCTTTCTCTAGTGACATTGGTGACAATACGTGACTATCCTTGTATAGCCCTAGTCTCGACTTGAGCATATTCCACACCTCTGGTTTCAGGTTGTACTTGTCGAAGATCTGTTGTTGGGATAGATCACCTCCATGTCTGGAATAATCCTTGAAAATACTATCGACATATGCTAGTGGTAGCTTGTACTCCTTTTTGATCTTTTCTCCTGTATTTGGGTGTTTGACGTTCTTGTAGAATATGTAGTGATCGTCTGCGAATGTATACTTAGTTATGTTCTCTATATCCTCGTTGAGTTCAGTAATAGTTGAGTTGACTGCTTGCTGCCCTTCTACAACAGTGCTTCTCGTTTTCTTATCGATATTATCCGTTGCTGGTGTTTCTACTGCTTGTGATAATTCGAGCCTAAGTCTCTGTACTGTTCTCTTGCTTATCCCCTCTTCAAACTTTTCACCTACTTTCTCGACAATGGATGCTGTCGTTTCACCCTTCTCGATCAAAATCTTCGCATATTCCTTTCTATCCATTGCCATATATTGTCTATTGAGAAAGTAAAGTGTTGAGTTTTGTATTACCGAAACAGCAGTCTCACAATCTGCCATACGGATTTATAGTTTCAGCTCATTCGTATTCTATACACAGTACGAAGCCAAATACGGCTGTTTTTTGCCATTTTTGAGACTATTTGTTGCGATAAAATGCTAGATCGTTCATCATTTTCATCACCCCATCCATTCCTAGATAGTTCGTGTACAAGAATTTCATCTTTCATGTGTTCGCTGCAATGATCCATGCGTTGACCGACTCCGAAAAGTTGGTAGTGAATAGATCAGGGTATTTTTTCTCCAGTGCATCTGCTTGTGCTACTGTCATGTGTGGTGGAATTTCTAGCTCTGTCATCGGTTCTGTAGGATAATAAATAAATGCTTGTGGATAGAGTTGTTTTGCTTCTAGTAATTCGCTGTAATTTCGTATGTCGATAGTGTTATATTTGAACACACCGTTGTAATTCTCAACGATAGCTGTCCAGTCTATCTTTTCAGCTGTTAGACCTGCCAGGCTTCTACAGTGTCCGTATCAGTCCTTCCCCCATGGAGCAGAGATCAGTCAGTCATCTATGTCCTTTCTATATTTGGTGTTTACCTTACTTCCAAACTGCACCATATAGCCTGTCTTCATATAGTCGACACTGTCTCCTATAGATATTGCCATCTTTACTCGTTTCTGGTCAGGGTGTTTATTGTTCAAGTAGTCGACGACCATATCACCTGCCCTGGATAGATACATCCCTACTTTGTCGGTTCGTCCATATGATGGTGCTGTCTCTCTCATATACTGGAAGTCTGCATCCGTTCGATCAATACCCCAGTTATTAGCGATGCATGTCATAACACCATACCAGCAACACCCCCATGGGTCTTTAGGTGATTGGCTGTATGATACCTTGCGTTCTTTGAATGAAAAAAGAGGGGCAGGAATACTTTCCGAGCCACCCCCCATCATATAATCACACTCAAAATTACTTTCTAGCGCACCTCCTATAATCTCTTTATCGTCCATATACCTTTGCTGTTCGTAGTAAAACTATAACAAACAATATCACCCCTAGTGGGTAGCGTTTCTTCCCTCTATAGATTATTGGGAGTTTGCGTTTCATTATGGTTTGATTGTTTCGTTAAATCCGCTAGTGTCTCCTATCTTTTTGAGAGCAGATGCAACAATAGCCAAGATAATTGTTGCCGTTGTAGGTGACACATATTGCTCTATGATGCCACGCATCCCCTCGATGTTAGCAAGAAGGTGTGCAGCTACTGCTGTTGCAGCGATGTATCCACAGTGCAATGCAAATGATTTCCAGTCAAAGTTTTTCATGTGTATATTGTAGAATATAAAGACTACTTGTATTTTAGAATCGTCATAATGACACCAATGGCCATAACGACAATCCCGAATACGCTTGCAACAGCCTTGAACTCAAGTCTAGTTACATATTTATTTTCCAGATCCTCAAACTTTTGCATCAGCTTAGAGAACCCATCATCTACCTTCCCTTCGATTTTATCCATGCGGGATTTTAGGTCGTTAATAGCTAAATCTGTCATTATTCTGCTGGTGTCTCAGGAGGTAAATTGTTTTGTTGCTCTAGGTCTTGGATGATCTGATTAAGTCTCATTACCTCATTATTCCACATTTCCCTGTTTCTCAGGGCATCGTATGCTCTCGCTTTTGCTTCTGTTATCTCCATGTGTTGCTATTTACGGTTAAAAGATATTCGACCAAATGCCCTCACCAATATATAGTATCTGATTGCCATTCTTACTGCCTTGCGTTTCCTATTGTAGTCTGTCAAATGATTGCAGTCTTGAAGCATCCTCCATAGAAATCATAGATCAGCAGACAGCCTTTCCTCTCTCGTGCCTCACTGCTCATAGTTCCTATCATGTATCTCGCAATCAGCATTGAACATAGCCCAATACGGTGGTTTGCATATCCTGCTCATCCAGGAGAACCCACAATTATTCATCGAAAACAGACGTTACTAATTAAATTTCCCTTGTTGATCGAGACGATCGATGCGCATTGATACAAGTCTCTCTATCCTACCCCATAGTGTAGCATCAGGAAAAGCGTTTGCTGGTATGTTCTGCAAGAAAACTACTTCAGGCACTGTCCCAGCTGGCCACTCGGGGTCTGTTTCGCCAGTAGGATTCCCGTCACCATCCAAAATAGGCGTATGGATCATTACGGCAGGATCTCCGTTCATATCTACCATATTCCCCGTCGTATTGAATGAGAATTGTTTTTTCAGCGTATCGAGAACAACATCCCCATTCGCATCGCGATACTCAGTGTGCCCATAGATAACAACTTCGTCAGGAGAAACCGTGAGGTTACACACTGCAAACCTGTCTGCATTGATTGCTGGATTGTTCGAAATTTGCTTGATTATCATGTTATTATAAAAGATATAAATTATGCCGCTGCAATTGTTGTTACTGTACCAGATGATCCCCTATACTTGAGTGCTCATGCTTCTACATACATGATCCCACCACCAGTTGGATTCGTTGTTGGGACTGTCGTTGCATTACCTATAGAGAGTACCTTGCTACCACCACCGAAACTTGCATTCCACAACGCTACATTTCAGAGTGCAACCTCAATAGCTCTGAAGTCAGCTGCCGCTGTCAATGTTGGGTTTACATATAATCAACGAGTAATACCGTTTGCACCTCATGTCTGATTTATACTAGTATCTATCGTAAACGATGCCATAGTAGCTGTACCAGATGTCGGTGCAAAAGTAGTTGATGCAGTCACTGGTGACTGAGTACCAGTAGTAGCAGTAGAAGATACCTCATTCACTTTTAGATAGGTATTCGTTGCGGCTGAGTTAGTGAATAGCCATGATCTTGTCGAAGGGATCAATATATATCCGTTGACACTAGGAGATATTGAATTAGAAACGATGGTGATTGTTCCAGCAGTTACCTGGTTTGTAGTCACCTGTCACGACTTATTTATCTTGAACTGCGAAACTCAACCCTTCCTTAAATCCATTAATAAAGAGTTGGAGTTAGATGCAGTATCGTTAAGATTGAGAGTAAATACGGTTGGTGTCCCTGTTGTGTTCCATGTCTGTGTTATAGAAAAAGCAGAAGAAGCATTTGTACCAGTCAACGAGCTGACCGCTGTCATTCATGTTGCGTTTACGCTCGATGCCGTGACAGCCGAACTAGTAACAGATCAAGCAGAAAATGCATTGCTTCATAGATCAACGGTGCCTGTTGCCCCTGTATATGGTACATATCAAGATAGACTCGGCATAGTTTTTGATAGAATTTTCCCATCACGGTTAGTACATAGGTAGTTTATAGATGTGTCTTCATCTATCCTGTTGTCTGGGTATGCAGTAGCTCGTAGATTATATCAGTCGATATAAAAACTATAGTCTCATGAACCGTCGTTACCATATATCCCTGCTTCTCCGAGATTATCACCTGTACATATTATATGGTGTCATCGCGATCATCATGCCGTTGTTGATTCCTGCCGAGATTGTCTAAATCATATTTCAGGCTTCATACTGTACGATGTTGTGAGAGAAGGAGCTCATACATCGTCCTTCAGATCTATATTATATACCTCTCTCCCTACTCAAGAAGATATATATGTGTCTTTTTGTAGTAGTCCTCATAACTGCACGTCAGTACCAGACATGTTTAGTCAGTTACTAGCTGTATATGTCCCACCTCAGCCTCAAGTACCTCGCTCTATATCATAGTCGCTATTACTTTTCTTTTTAAGAACTTGTCCCGTTACTCATCATTGCGGTACTCAGTTTATAGCATATCTGCTTCATCCACCAGTAGGCAATCCATCAATGCGCTCGGCATTTATCTTAGGTCATTTCTTATCCCCGTTTATCTTGTTTACAATTTCTGCTGCTGTATCAGGTGATCAATCTTTTCAGTCTTTACCATCTTTACCATCAGCGCCATTTTCGCCATTCTCTCAGTCCTTCCCGTCTTTACCATTTTTTCAATCTTTCCCATCTTTTCCGTCCTTACCATCTTTGCCATCAGATCATCTATCTCACGTGTCTCATTTGTCTCATTTATCTCACTTCAGTGATGCAATCCACTCCGACTGAGACCCTATAAACCCGTTTTCCACAGCAATATCATATGCACTGTCTCCATCTTCTCATTCCAAAACTTCGATCTGTTTAGATCTTCTAATTCTTTCTACGGGCAAAAGCTCGTCTATACCTATTTCATCTGAGATGTCTGACATGTCTCCTTCGTTTAATATCTCTTCTTCCATCGGTTTATTTATGATAAAATTAGTCAGTATTAACTGCTTCTACTGCTCAAGTAACAGTTGTGTATCATACTTTGCAGTTTTGTAGTGTTGTGGTAACTGACCCGTTCCATGATTGATGATATACATCTATATTCACCCATCATACATAGAAAAAGTCATAGGTTTTCGTGACCAGCGAGGTGCTATTAGTCGTTTGTGTAGATGACAACACGTCATTGATGTAGATAAATGCAGAAGCGTTTCACCCCCCATTCGATGTCATCATGTCGAGCGTGACTCTAGTCCCACCATTACAATACAGTGTAAATTGTTTGACTAATACTGGTGTCAAACTCACTGTCGTTCTTGTTGTATTTGCAGAAAGAACCCATGTCGAAGATGCTATCGTGTATGTATTTGCAGCAACTGGTGGGTATGATTTCTGGAAACTAAGTGATGTCGAATTGATAGTAATTGCTCAAGTTGTTGTGAGTGTCCATTGTGTACCACCATTTACGGTACCGCCGCTTACCCAAACCGATGCACCTAAGTCTACCTCGTTGTTTACATTTGTATCAAAGTCAGTTGCTCTTGACCACGTACTGGCTGCAACAACATATATACCATTTTGGCTAGCTGTTGACTGGTCCTTCACCAATACTCTATTCCCCGCAACCGCAGATACCCCGTCAATTGTTTGTGCACCTGAAAGTGTTATATTCGCAGTTGTAGCGCATACTACATCCTCTTTGCTTTTTATCTTTAGTGCCTCAGCAGTCACAAGGTCTCTCACTGCCTTTACATGAGAAGGTTGTGGAACGAGCGGTTCACCTGACTCTGTATCTGTACCAGCAATAGACTGTGCAGCATCTGCAAGTCTTACCGCTCCTTGTCCTGTATCTGTTGCAGAAGAAACTTGAACCATGACAGCCCAATATGTCACATTAGTTGGGAGGTTCCCTGTAGATGCAAGAATACAGATGTATGAAACGCCATTATACGATACAGCATCGTTGACAGCGTAAGCAGTAGCACCATTGTATGCTCATCTCCATGTAATAGGGTCTCCCTTTGCTCCTTTGACGTTAGAATATTTGATCTTTTTGACCTTATTACTATCGGCAGAATCTGCGATCAATAGTAGGTCGTTATTTACAGGAGTTGTTTTTTCTACAAACTCAATAGGGAACTTTTTCTGATCCATGGTAATAGTGTGGAATATAAATTATGCCCTAGGGGTCCATGTCGTGTCGTTTTCTGCAACTCATTCGTCTGACAATACCAAAATAGTATTGCCACTCTCGTCAGCAATAAATATGGCACTACCGTCTGCATGGTCTGCGGAAAGTACAGTGTAGTGATCGACAGCTAAATCATCCCTAGGTGTTCGTGTCATAGCTATATGCTACAGCAATTATCACCAGTCAGAAATAAAAAAAGCCCACCGAGTTGGTGAGCTTTATGTATTTTATTGATATGTTAATAATGTATAAGTTGCTTCTTCATCTCATAAATCTGGACCTTCTTCTGCTCCATTACATCATCTGGCGAATTACCACAGTCTTTCTTCTTATATTTATATCAGTATAGGGATTGTCAGTTCACGTTTTCTATCAAGCATTGCCCCCAGTTGTTATATATGTTATTGTAGTCAAATAGAATAGCATCGATTCATAGTTGCAAGCTATCTATAGAATCGAAAATATTGTCATTCCATGCAATTGCATTGTCGTTCATTATTTTGGTTAGATTCTGTTTGTTCGCAGCGTATACCTTTGCTGTGTCACTACGCACTTGTCAACACTCTACAGGATACATATCCATTTTTATTAATGTTGACTCTATGCTCGACAGCATATCTCTAATGTAGATATAATTTTCTTTTGGAGTATCGTTAAATCACGATAGCTTTATTTCCATGATACTGTATGGGCATGATGTAGATGCACCAGTCGCAGCATTCCCGCTATTTACCGATCCAGTAGCTATAACCACAGGCTTTTTCTTCATCTTCGCTAGTCTCATAGCTGCAATCTTTTGTCTAGGTGTCAGCTTTGTAGGCGTTTGAGCGTTTGCAGCACCAACGAAGGCAAATAGAGATAGAATAGATGCAATAATTGCTGTTTTTTTCATTTTTTTGCTTGTAATAATAAATATGCCTTGATTTTACCCTTTTTAGGAGTATTATCAAGGGTATTTTATACATTATTATACACATGAAAGATTTATACACAATTTCTATTATGATAGTGTTTGTTGGCGCATTTTTACGGTCTATCTGGATGGTATCTAGTAACTTGCTATGATGAATTAAATGAGTTAAAAAGACCATGAAGTCAGATATAGATGCAGTCAGATCAAAGTGATTCCGTAGTCTGTTTCGTAATTTTGTTACCCACACACAATCTAGTCTATGGTCTATCGCAGAAGATATGAAAGAGCGATTACTATCAATATTTTACGGCATTGTTCTTGTGCTGCTATTAGTAGCCATAATTAAAGCTTTTAAGTATGTTTGGTATATGTAGCTATTGATTAGCTATTTTATTTAGAAATCATGCGCCCGCTACTCATCAGATTGTTCCTATAACTGTTTTCTTATTGATATATCAGGCAGATGGCTTCAACACATTAGCACTAGTGCTTCCTAGGATGTTTTCTTGCGCTTTGAATAATGCGGACATCTCCTTAAACCTTTGCTTTACAGCTACATCTGTTGTAGCTTCTGCGGCAGTATCAAGATAGTCGTTCAATAAACTTCTAGTAGTTTTCCATAACTTCTGTGCCTTTCTGGTAGATGGAGCTGCTTTATCATCAGCTTGCTTTACTGCATCGCTGAAGTATGTATCCCATTCTTTCCTTAATGATCGCACATCGTCTAGGTTAGTGACATCATCTAGCTTCTTCAGCACACCGCCTATTTTCTTTCTATCTGTATTTGTAAACTCATCAGTAAGTGTTGTCAACTCTTGTACACTATCCTTCAGCGGTTTCAATGCCTTCTTTGATTTTACTGACGAAGGCAACTCGACCTGTTTGAGTTGGCTACCCAGATCGTCACTTCGTCTATTTACTACCGCGCCTATCTGCTCGTATAGTTTAGCTGGTGTCGATGCTGGTTTCTTGATATTCTTTATAACTAAATCAGTAGCCTCCTGTATTTGTTTTGTTGGTGCAATGTTTGCTCATTTATCACCAAACAATATCCTCTTTACTGTACCTGCTGTGCTTTCTTCTAGTCTACCTTGTTGGATAGCTTTCTGCACCGCTTTCTTTGTTTCAGGTTCTGCAATTAGATCAGCAACTCCTGCAACTTTCTTGGCTGCCGCTTTCTTTGCTACTGACTTTGCAATGCCTGTAGCAGCAGCCCCTACTCATGCTACTGCCTCTGCAACATTCAAACCTGTTTCTACACCCTTTGCTACTGCGCTATTAGGATCACCTCCTGTTGCACTTTCTTGTGAGAACTCACTAAACGTTTTATCATTTTTCACCTCTAGCCCTGTGATATTCGACACGCCTTGCACTATAGCTTCTAGTGGTTTGTCTAGTAAACCACTTTCAGCAATAGCTCCTGGTATTCATGCAGCATATCTATACATCCCCTCTCCTATATTTTGTAGTGTGCTTGCATTAGATTCTACCTTTGGAAACTCGCCAGTCATCAATACACTATGCAACTGGTCTACCGACATCTTGCCACCCATGTATTGTCAAAAGTATTCTCTAGCTTTTTCCTCGCCTACTGCACTACCTTTTAGTGTCTTTGCAAGGATTTCATCGTCTGATACTTTAGAAACACCAACAGCTCCTTTCTTCATCTCGGTTTCTCTGATGAAGTCTGAGAACGTAGATACTTTCACCATAGCATTAGTGTGCTCTTTTGTACTGCCATCACCTTGTGTTGCAGCTCGTTGTGCTTGTGCAAGCATCTTTTTCCTATCCTTCAAAAATGCTTCGTCTTGCTTGTTTTGCAACACACTAGGATATAACTCCATAGTCTTGTACTTATCGCCCTTTGTGTATTCATTCATACGCTGCACATCTGCTTTCGATAGACCCTTGAACTCTTCATCCTCGTCCTCTATAGGGCTTGCATATGATTGCATCGCTTGTTGTGGTACAACAGGAGCAGACACCTGCTTTTGTACAGGTGCTGGCGTTGCTACACTAGCGAACTTTGTGGGATCGTAGGCAGGTGTTGTGTATTGACTAGCATCGAATCATGGTTTCTTGTTTAGTGTGAATCCGAACATAGACGGTTATTTATTATATAAAGTAGAAGCGTATCCAGCGTATGAGTTAGCATCCCCTCCATAATTCCACCCATAATCGATTGGAACAACAGAAGCTTGTTGTGCTTGTGGTTGTTGTTGCTGAGACGGTTTGATGGACTCTATCAATGGATATAACTGCTGTGCATTCTTTGCCCCTGATTGCGATGCTAGATTCTTTGTGACAATGAGCCTATTATTGCGCTTTTGTTCAAGCGTCTTCGCATCGTCCCCTGGTGTGGGGAAGTATTGTTTCTGAGCGTTAGAGAACTCTGAATCTGATATTGCAGCACCTGATTCTTTTCTCAAGACAGCTGTAATAAAATTCCTTTCTGCTTGCTCCTGTTGTCTAAACGCGTCATCCTTGAGCGCGTTAGGAAGATAGTCCCACCTTTGGAAATAGCCTCTTACTGTAGAAGTATTAGCTACTTTCGATTCTGTCTCTGAGAATATCTTTTCTGCATCAATCATTCTTGTTGCATAGTTAAATGATGATGATTGTAGATCGTTTTTGAATTCCAATGCATCGTAGTTTATACTAGTTGTAGTAGCGTTTCATGCAGTTGGACTATTTTTCCCAGGTGCTTTTGTAAAGTACATCTTACTAGATACTGGTACGCCCTTGTTTATTCCTACCTTTTCTTTGCCTGCTCTTCCGTTGCTATCAACGTAGTCAATAGACCCATCAGGATTAACTCCAGTCACAATCGCTACATGCCCTGCATTTACAGATTTACCGTTTACATCTGTATATGATGCACCGTTGTCTATCACTACTGCACCACCTACCACTGGCACTGGTGAATAGTTAGTTGGTGATTTAGTCGCTGCAATCTTTGCATCTATTGTATTTGTAAAGATGCGCTCACCTCCATTGCTTTGGAATATATTATTTACAAACGCCCCACATTGTCCACCTACTTTCCCAACCTCGGACAGACATGCCTGTGCTATATCATAGTTATCATACTGCGACTGTCAGCTTGTTGCTCTCTCCGCTTGGATAGCCTTTGTAATTGCACTTATTTGTTCACTTGGGATATTGCTTTTTGCCTTGAACTGGTCTTCTGTCATGATAGAATAACCACCTTTCCCATCTGGGATACTGATGAGTCCTCAACCTAGCGATGTTGGTCTGCTATCAATACCAAGTTTTGCATTTCTCCACATATTGTACTCTGGTTTCCCCTGTATATCACTAGTGATTTCACCCAATACAGCACCATATGACTTACCAGTCTTGATGCCTTCCTTAATTCTAGTCACTAACTGATCTCTACTGGATGTAATGAGACCATCATATTGTTTCATCATCTGATCTACGTTGTTTCCAATAGCTTTCTCTACAATATATGGATCTGCACTATTGATGTCACCGTTTTGGAGCTTGTCTACCTTTACTGCTTGCAGGAAGTCTTTTTCATACTTTTCATTCATCATCTCCACATCACGCTTGAACTGCAAATCTGATGCCTTCATAGCATCCTGTCTCTTCTGCTGATCCGAATAGATACCATACGCAAAGCTCATCTTTTGGACAGCTGCTTGCTCTTGTTGCATCTGCATAGTGTATTGCTTCTCCTTTGCATCTAGTGTGTCCTTGATAACTGCCAATTTGTTGTTGTACTTTTGTGCTGCTGTTTGATATTCTAGGTTCAAAGTGTTTCTCTTGTTTTGGAGTAGCTGCGTTTGGTCCTGTAGTATAGCATTGATACGACCTTGTGAGATACCTGATCCCTTGAACTGTGCTTCTAGTTCACTCTTGCTTGCATTTATCTGCTCGTCTATCTGCTTGATCTCACCTTCTTTGTTCGTAACCTCGTTCATAAGCCCCGTTACTTCTGGAGAGTTCATAGACTGTTTATATTCGTCATACATATCGACTGATGATGTCTTAGACAGCATTTCATTGATTTGTGCAAGCATCTTGTCAGCTGGTGAAGGCTCTTTTGCTGTCTCCTCCTCTCCATACAATAATGTTGCATATTTTTTAGCTGTTTGTTGCTCATTGATCTTTTGTTGAACCTCTGCATATTTTGTAGGGTCTGTTTGTTGTAGGTTCGATAGTTCCGAATCAGAAATAATGCCGTTTACATAGCCTGTTGCTATGTCAGTAGACGGTTTTCTTGTCATTGATGCTGTTTGTGTAGCTTTTTCTACGTTGTTTTGATACCAGTTATCAAGAATGCTCTTTTGTAGGTCGCTTCTACCTTCATATGAAAACGACTCGTTGAAAATCTTACGATCCGCCATCATACCAGGATTGGTCTGCTGGTATTTGTTCAAGTTGTTGATAATTTCGTCCTGTCTCTGCTGACTATTGTCTTGAAAATCAGGCAAAACAGCAGGTTGCACCGTTGCTTGTGTGTCTACTTTCGGTGTTTCTTGCGCTTGTGTGGCAACAGGTGCAGGGGCTGCAGTTTGTGACTGCTCTGTTGCTTGTGGTTTTGCTGTTTTCTCCTGATATTTAGCTATGATCTGTTCGTCAGTCATACCAGAAGCAACCAAAGCCTTGTACTGTGGTGATGTTTTTTTGACAACCTTACCCTTTCCAAGGTTTAGATAGCCATCAGTAGCACCTGTTTGTGGTGCTTCAGGAGCTGCGGTAGGTGCTGCAGTGGCAACAGGTTGTGTATTACTTACTGGAGCTGGTTGTGGTGGTGTAGTAGTCGCAGCAAGTGCTTGTCCTGCTTGTATCTGTGCTGCAAGTTCTTGTGGTGTTGCCATATCTATTTAGCTATACTGATAAAATATGCGAAGACGATTCCCGATGCACTTGATACCTTGTAATAGTGTCATGCAGTCACGGGGAATGTAATTGATGGTGATGCAGTCTCTCATCACCCCAGCGAGAATCACTGTTGATCCATGATTGTAGTTGGGTTTTCATTGCTATCACTATATCATGTTATTGTTATAGATGCCGATGCTGTCGCTTGCGCTTTCACTATTCATGACCTCTTCGCAAAGTATACTGCATCGTTCACCAGTTCCTCACGATTTCACCATCACAGATTCCTCATCCTGCCGACATCTAGCCCCTCTTGGTTCTGTCAATATCAGTAGGTTGGAATAGGGATTGGAGCATCTTGTCTATCATCTGGGAATATCTCGTTTGTCTTAGCCATTGTCGAGGTCGATGAAGTCAAATAAAGTTTTGATAGAATACAACTCAGGCGTGACCGTTTTTTCTGTAGATTTCATCACTGCCATAATCTCCAATTCATACCATTTTTTAGTAAACGGTATTTTTACCTTTCTTTTTGCAGCATCGGAGACGGTCGCAAGATATACAAAATTATCCACATTCGAGAATGTGAGTGTTGTGTCTCATACACCATAGGTTTTTGTAAGTGTCCCTGATGATCTATTTATATTGTTGTACTTCGGTCAGTTCTCCGATCTGCTGCATACAAGCTCATTCTGTGCCGTAAACTCTTTGACCGTATATGTGCATCATCCATATGTATATACATCTCATGTAACTGGTTTGTCTGTTGGTGTGGCACAATCAAACACCCGTTCCTCATCGTTGTTGACACGGGTATAGATGTCGATACTTGTTGTTCCTGTTGGAGCCGTTGTCTTGCCTCCTAGTCTATAGTTAACGATGATGCGGTTGTTGTTCTTTTCCGTCTCAATATCCCCACCATCAAATGCAAGCGTAGTCACATATCCTTGTGTTCCATATGATCTACCATCTCTCACATCTTGCTTGATAATCTTATTAACACCTGCCGATGTATAGTATGCAATATACATATATGCTCATTGCTGTAGATACATGGCTGTGATCTGTTCTGCATCATCTATAATGATGTCCTTGCTCAACGACGGCTGCAGTGATGCTTTCGATGTACCGTAGGAGTATGTGCAGTGTCTACCTGCAAAGTATATGGTGTTATTTTCCACCTCTATAGCGTTTGTGTGGATAGGAGAGAAATAGAATAATTGCTTCTCGCTTTCTATGTAGTCGCTCCCTGAAATAAGTTGTTTCTCAAACCCTGAAGACATGAAGAGTCTTCTATATTTGAGCGTATTAAATTCTCAAGTCCCTGCAATAACGTAGTCATAGTTACCCATATTCGCTACGTTCAATACTGGATTGTCTGCCCATTTCTGTATATATAGTGGGTATTTTGATACCCCATCCCATGACATCTTAAAGCCATTTACGCCATCCTCGGAATAGATGAATATCTGATCTCCTATCTCCGTTATACCCCTACATTGCCCTGGGATTGTACATGTCTTATATAAAAACCGTGTAGATGTAGAAATATCTATAGCATCTACTGTCCCATTTCAACCAACATACATAAATCATCCTGATACCAGGATAGGTCTATAGTCGCTTGTGTTGTCTGATAAAAGATCTGGAATGTAGTTTGCTGTTGAAATTGCAGATGTGTCATCATTCCATCTTCGTAGTCAGCTGGATCACTGTGCCCTAACTATTACACCATAGTTTACTCATTCCGACTTCACCATAGATATATTCCTTGCGCCAGCAAGGCTGCCAGACAAACTATTGGTACCAGTTTGCGTATTTAATACACCTGAATCGTACAAAATATTGATATTTGCTACCGTTCCTCACTCATACGCCTCGACAATTCAATACTGCCTATATACTCATCCTACAGCAGATCATATACTGAGCAATGTATACGGTATTGTCTCCCTTGTATTATTAGACAAGAAAACTCCCCTGCTTTGTTTTCTCAGGTTAACTCCTTCTGCATCACTAACATATCAACGACCTAGGAATCTATCGTCGGTTATCCCACGGCTCCAATCTTTCTGTTGTTGATATTGTAATGGCATATGTTATTCAAAAGTGGATAAATCTGGCAGTGTCTCAAACCCTACATCTTTTGTTCTATTACCGATAGCTTTCACCATTCTTGCTATTCATGTGTCATATTCTTGCTGTGCCTGTGCTTTGTCGTCATATTGTCTTGCCCTACCGAATAGATCCACACAAAGCCCCTCAGCAACCAATTGTACATACTGTCTTAGTTCGGAATGTCCTGCAAATATCTCACTTTCGATTGTTGACTCTTCTATGTCTTTGAGTGTCGTAATTGCTCTCATCACTAAACCACCTGTGATGCTCTCAGTGGGTGTGGGAAATAGTATAATGCTGCTATCTCTGACAGCATAGAATGCATTACTTACATTGATCGTTGCAAGCTCATCATATGACGACATAGGTGGTTGGCTTCTCTCTAGTGTTCTATAGTCATCTCTACTTGTCAGCTTTACTTCCACGCCTTCGATAGATGCAACTCATTCAGCATTATATGCTGCTGTAGGCAGCGGGTATTCTCTTTGTCATGCAACAGTGTTTGTTGTAAACTCTTCCCAAAAATAACCTTTGTTGATCTTTTCCTTGATAACATCAGCAATCTGGTTTCTTCTTTTGTTGATGTACGGCAAAGCATCAGTTGCACTGATAGATAGTCCTGTGTGTTTGACTGCATAGTCTACTATTGCTAAAGTATCCATGTTGATTGTGCTGTATAAATATAGAGGGGAGCAAGTTCCCCTGCTCCTCTAGGATATTTACGCAACAGTCCAGAATGCGAACATTCTATCTCTACCTTCTTTGAAGGTTTTGACACCGTAGAGGTCTACAGTGAGAACATTGTATCCAGTCTTGTCTGATACTTTGTTGATTTGTACTGTTGGCTCGAGTTGCATTACGAGGTCAATAGCACCCTTCTTACAAGCGATGTTCATACATACTTGTGTACCGAATGAACCTTGTGCAGTAGCTTCAGAAAGAGTCATTTTACCAGCACCCAAGAACAATACGTTCTGAGTTCCAGACAATGAAGCGGTGATCTTCTTAGACTTGAGGATCTTTCTATTTGCAGCTGAAATAGCGATGTAAGTAGATGCACCAGGTGTACCAGTACCATTTACAGCATCGATGATATTTTGTGCAGTCAATGCAGCAGATGCTCCGAGAGCAATATCACCAGCAACAGTTGCAGATGCAGCAGCCTTGATAGTGAACACTACACCGTTGATTGTGATAGTTTCAGCAGCAGTCAAGTTAGCAGCAATAGTCAAGAGTTGTCTGTGTGTAAGGTTATTTGACTTGTAAGTCTGGAAACCTTGGAACATACCCATGTAACCATTCTTGAGTGTAGAGTCTGCTGTTTGGAATCCAGATGCTACAAACGCCTTGTTGATGTTTGCAATAACCTTAGGACCAGCAACAACACATCGTGGGTTAGTTGCTTCAATATCAGCAGCAGTCATCTCAGCTTCAAGATCAGCAAATACACTGTGTGTAGTAGACCCAGTAAGCGCAATACCGTTACCAGCAGTACCTCCAATAGATCCATCGTCAAATGTGTATGTTGCATTTGTTACCTCACGCAATACAGTCATGTCAACTTCGTTTGCCAATTCATAACCTGTTTTCTCTGTGTAGATTTTCTCAGGGTCGTACTTAGATTGTACCTTGTCAGCAAGATCAACGTAGAAAGATGATTCCTTGTAGTTGTTGATTGTCATCGTTTCATCAGTTGAGTTGATGTCTTGGATTTCTACTGCATTACCTCTAGTAAGATCATTTACATAGATGTCAGATGAGTAAGGTCTGTGTACTACGTCACCGAATACGAGTGTTCCTCTTTCTTCAGAATTAGTGATCTGTGTAGCCACCATAATTCTTCTTTTCCATGCTTGGATTCTTTTAGACCAAAGCTCTGGGATAAAGTGTTGTAAATCGTTTGCCATTTGTGTGTGTAAAATAAGAGTAAAAAGGTTTGCGCCTTACTACTCCCATCAGTGCTATTTGAAGCCCATAATCTTAGTGTCGAACTCGGCTTCGCTCATCTTTCTCCAGTCTTCTGTATCAGATGAGATAGTAGTGTGTCCGTCAATAGTTGCCTCTGGTGCTTTTTGTAGTGCTTCTGGTTTCGTCTCGGCTAAGAATAGCTTGAACGCTCTTTCTGGTTCCAATCCGTACTTTGTTTGGTACTCTTGGATTTCAGTCATGTGAGCTTTCGCTACTTCGTTTGATTGGTAGAAAAGTTTTTCAGCCAATCTTCTGTCGACTATGTCTTCCACGTTGGGTTGATTGTCGGCAGCTGTAGTTGTAGACTGTTTTGCTTTCTCTGCTCTGAAACGTGATTTGTACTTCTCTGCTTGAGCTTCTGCCTTTTCGGCTCTTGCTCTCAGTTCAGCTAATTCATCATTTCCGTAGTCCTGCAAATCGTCATCCAACAAATCTTCATTTTCCATGTGTGTGTTTGGTAAGGTATAAAGCGGTTACCACTCGCGAAAGATGTTGTTTGCCTAACATCGAACGGCGGTTGATACGAGTAGTTTTACGACATAACCATCTTCGGTCGCGGTTTGTTATTGGTTGTATGGTAGGTCTTCATCTGATCCGATGTCTAGGTCTTCACCTGTCTCGTCAATTGTTGTCCCTGCTGGCAGTTCGTCTTTTGTCTTTGCTATGAGTCTCTTAGGGAGAGCTAGAAACCAGTTAATCATCTTTATTCTCTCCTTGAGAATGTCATCCATACCATATGACGGCTCTGCTCCTCTTGGACTATTTATCATCTCCATAACAATGTTTCATCTGAGTGACTTGCATGTTGATGTGACCTCTTCCCATCACTTACCTTTCAATAGTTGTTCGAGTTTTTTCAGCTTGATTTCTGCCTCCATATGTTGTTATTTAGGTTGTAAATCTTGTCTACTAAGCACATCTCATCCATTCTGTTGTGCTGATTGTGCCATCTGTATATTCGCGCTTGCATTAGCTGCTCACCCTTGCATTGCTTTCGCTTGTTCTGCTCACTGCTCGATAAGCATAGGCTCGATAACCGATATGATTTTGTCCTTGATCTCGTTGTCTTTCGCTTTCTGCATGTAGAGGTAGACGGTGAACATATCGAGTCATGGAGTTGTCATAATCGACTTTGGCATGAGCTCTTGGTTCACCATGAACACATATTCCTTTGCCTTTCTCTCGTCTGGTGATAACGGGCATATAACATTGATCTCATTATCTGTCAGACCATTGAGCTTGTATGTGAGTCTCTTTGCAAAGTTCTTGCTGACCTCTGGTGTGCTTGGGTCTTGTAGTATGATCGGTAGTTGCATATTCATGTATTGCTTGTGCTTCTCGTTGATCGCTTCTATATCTGCCGTAGAACCTACGATGATGGTTGGCGAGTTCTTTGTGTAGAGGTTATCCCTTTCAATAGTGACCGTCTTCCATTCAAAGTTTTGATTCAGCACGATGAATTTCTTTAGACCGTCTGCAAAGTTCGCTTGGTATGATCTCCATCGCAAGAACGCAAAGTCTTTATAGAACCAACCAGAAATCCCGTTCTTCATAGATTGTTTCATATTAGCGTTCGCCTGTATCTGTTGTGCTTCCGCCTTCGTCATTGTTTTGTCAGGCATTACTCACGCCTGGAGACTGTCGAGACTTGTATCATCTCTTGCCTCTCTCTCCAATGCTTGGATCATAGCAAACGTGTCTTGTTTGATCGTGCTTTGTGGTACTTCATAGATAGCATTGCTGATCTGCGTTTCTTCCCCTATATTTTCGTCAGTATATATTAGCTTTGTATCTGTCGTTGACTTGCTAAGTTCCTCTTTGTTCTTCACTAGCCTCGAGTTCACAATGAGTGTTCATCATAGTGTTTCCTTCTTCGCTTTGATAACTGCTAGATTAAGCAAGATGCTTTTTGCGTTCTGCTTGTCTTCTATCTTGTCACATACACTTTTCCCGAATGGGTTTTCTCTCTCGGGATCGTAGTAGTTCAATGCGATAGGTCGTGGTATAAGTGAACTATCTAGCATCTCCTCTTTCAATTCTGCCTTTAACTCTTGCTGCATGAAAACATGCCCGAATGACATATCAGTCATGAACATCATCTTTTTGCCATCTACGGTTGTGTAGTGGTAGTATGTATCTATCACCAAGTTATATTGGAGTGTCGACAGTGTTGCTGGGTTACCTAGATTGTTTTTGTCTTCGTATGCTCTTCTGTCTTTGTTCTTTTCTTCGTCATATTTGGTAGCTATCCATTTATTGACTGCATCTACATCAAGTCCTGATTTGTTTTTAAGATCATATGCATTTGTAGTCATAACAAAGCCGTGGAACCTGTAGTTCTGTCCGTTGAATAATCATGTTTGTGACGGCATAGGGTCAGGGATCCACGACAATGGATTGATTGCACGAAACTTTGGCGCTTTCTTCGTATTGTCGAATCACATATAAGCTAATACACCAACCCCGAAAAAATACTTGTCTTGCTCTATCTGATACATGAGCTGTTGGTAATCCTGCTCAGACATATCAAAATTAAACACGTTTGTCATGTTCTCTGCTTCCTCTGATCCAATCCAACCATCTTTAGATACAAACTTAGTTTTGATACCATCGCTCCATGATGAAGCGATCATAGTATCTATGTAGTTTGCAATCATATTGACATTGATCTTGTCCTTTTTCTTTCCAGACTGATTGCCAAACTTAGCAATACGATCACGGTATTGCTGACGTTTATTCTTTACATAGTCTAGTCACAGGTTGTATTCCTGTTTGATCTGTTCGAGTATAGCGTTCGCTTCCATACTCAAAACTCTATAGCATTTATCACCAGTCAGAAATGTTTTTTAATATAGTTGGTCGTCATAGTTTACTGTGACAACAGATGTTGTAGTCTGCCAAACTATACGAGGTTCTTTAGCCATTTGTAAACATATAGCATCTGCCATGACCACATCGTCATTACAGTTGTCATCCGCCTGGGGCTTACCATTCTTCACAACAAATGTATTACACTCGTTCTGTAGGTCTTTGTCCATATCTACCAAACGATCATTTACCGCCGTTTTGTGTTCGTCTAACATCAGTGGTCTTGTCTTGAGGTTGGTAAGCCATCATCTTTGACCGTCTTTCTTATCTGCCTTGTCGTCCTTATCCTGCTTTGGTTGGTAGATATATTTATATCGCTTGTATGCTTTTGCAGCATATAGAAAAGTATGACCGTGGTTATTCCTTTCAGGTCAGATTCTACCACGAATACCATTGTTTCGTAAAAACTCTACAATCTTACACACTTCTCATGGTTCTATTTTACCTCTCCATGAACACAACAACTTGAAATCCCTATCTCTTACGCGGACAACAGTATAGTCGCCGTGGTCTAGTCATTCTGCAAAGTCTATCCCTATAATACAATTATCGTTCTTTTCTTTTTTGTACCAAGTTAGGTTCTTGTCTATGTCGTCTGCTTTTCATTCTAATATAGGATAGTCTCTCAATAAAGAAAGGTTATAGAACGGACGACCAGAAGATATGAAAGCATCAATAGGCTCTGATGGATATTCCTGTAACGTACCGTCTTTGTCATTCTTGTATTTCTCTTCATACCAAAACATCTGATCGTCATCTAAGTTGTATTTCTCCTGCAAATACTTTAGCTCTGCCATACATTGGTATCACTCAGGTGCTTGCTTTCTGTATGATGGGTCAGTAAACCATGGGATGAATATCTTTTCAAACCTTGTGTCATTATCCCAAAATGCCTTAAAATCATTCATACCGTTGGCTGTTGTTTCTATCGTTACATCAGCATTTTCTGATGCTGGCAATGTCGCTCTCATCATTCCTGTGAAGTCCTGGATAAATGCTCACTCTGACACATGCAGATCTGTCAGCGTTCCCGATCTACTATCGAGTGTCACCTTAAAATGACTATTTTGCGATGGGAAATAATAGGCACTCTTGTTGTCATACTTTGGTATGGGTTTCCTCCATAGTGTGCCATCTGATAGAAGTATCTCATTTGGTACTCTTTCGTACGCTAACTTTACCCTCATAAATATATCCTCAAGCTTTTCCCTACTATGTGCCACAATGTTTGCAGTCACATTTTTATAGAACAAACACTTGTCGAGCTTGTCTATGATCTTGTATGTTGTAAATCAAATCTGTCTAGCTTTTAGAATAGCAAGCCACACTTTCCCTATCTTGTCTCTCATTTCTATTTCCTTTGTATACAGAATAATCTGTCAAGGATTCATCTTGAACTTGACCTCGTTTCATAACTTATCGACTATTGTGTATAGATGATTGAGTCTCCACCATCTGGAATATATCTTAGGCTTTGACATAGATTGCTTAGTCTTCTAAATCCTCTTCTTTAATAGTTGTGATGGTACTCTCTACTTCTGACTTTGTACTAAACTCATTCTTTCTCTTCCTTTCTAGGTATTTAAGTGCCAGGTCTGCATCCTTTTGGATAGCTCAAACTACTGTTGTTCTTGCGAGCAATACTGGTCTTTCTCTCAGTGCTGCAAAGCGGTCAACTAATGCAGGCTCTTTCTCTAGCCAATTATAATATGTTGTCTTGGAGATGTCTGCATAGAAACAAGCTTCTGGAATGCTACAGTCAAGCGCAAAAGCCTCCTCTAATTTCTTTATAGCTTCTGGTGTCATCTCTGACTTCCTTCATACAGGCAGAAGCTCGCTTTTTGGTTTCTTCTTTGTCATCTTTGCTGTGTAAATAAATAGGCCGGAAGTATTGGGATACTAGATCATCGAATGTATAATGTGATCTGTCTATAGGTCTGTTTACTTCTCGTCATTCTTTTTCGTAGTGTTGTAGTATTATTTCTAGCTCTATAATGCTTTCTGCTCGGACGGTCTTTTGCATGTTATAGTTTAGAAGATAATCGTTTTATGTCATTTTTGTATCTTGCTGGTATAGTTCCATGCCTTTGGATATACAGGGTTTGTACGTCTTCCAGTGGTGTTGTTTCTACTGGTTGGTTTCTCAGCTTGTTAATGATAGCCTGTAAATCCTCTATGATGAACGCTACCCTTACTTGTGAGATGTCCTGCCATTTTTTAATAAGTGTCGTAAGTTCTTTCTCTGCTAGTGTTTGCTGTTCAGTGTTCGTCATAGCGAGGTGTTGAAGATATAAATTCGTCTATGTTCTCTACAACGTACTTTTGGAAGTCTTGTAATAGAGAATTAGTTGTGGTCTTTCATGGGTTGGCTTGGAGATACAGTAGGATCATATCAAACGCTACTGTTGCTTTGTATCATATGCTATTTCACCTGTGGCGATAGTTGCTTGCTCTGATGGTTTGCTTATGTGGCATATCTATATCTCTTACCTTTCCCATTATGATATGTAGTGTGTTATGTAAATAGATAATCTAGCATCCTTTCTTCCCTCCTTTCTTTGTTGGTTTCTTCATGGTGGTTGTGTTATAATGTAAAACATTTCTAGTATGTTTAGTATGCTGTGGCTTGCACATGTTCGCTTCGCTCTCGATGCACTGACGTGCTATCCTTCGTCACCCTCCTTTCATGTTGTGATCCTCTGTGGGTATTGTTCCATGAGCTTAAGTACATACTCTAGTTGCTGTCTGTAACCCTCTTTGTATTCCTCGCTCCTAGCTGATATGATGCAACACTCTACGTCCTTCTTCTTGTTCTCTAGGAACGGTCTCCCGTATTTCTTAGCATCTTCTTCTAGGTTGTGTGTCCATACTGGCTTTTGTGTATTCATCTATTTCTTTAATAAACGGTTAAAACGTGGATCTCTTACTCGCATTCAGAATGTGTGTCTTGATATTCCCATACGTTTAGAGTATTCAACTGTGTCTAGTTTTGATTTCCTTCGGTGCTGTACACATCTGATCTTGTATTGAGTATCGTATGTTGTTCTAGGTTTCCCCGTGTCTCTCTCTATTGGTTTGTATGGATCCAGTATTCAGGCGGCTCTTTTGGGTAGGTTGGAAAATATCATTGGAAACTCTTTAATCACCTTCTTCATGGTTTTCGTGTTCTTTTATTGACATAAAGCTCTGGCTGGTTAACCCGATTCTCTCACTCTTTCACAAGTCATAGATCTATGATGGTTTCCATACTCTTGTAATTATGTACCTCTGTACGAGGTTTAGGTCATGTTGTTTTTAGTATTGCTCTATACATGTTTGTTGCAGATTGCCTTGTAAATGTCCTTGCCTTTCCGTTTCTTTATCAGCTGCTCTATGTCTATCTTTATCTCCTCCTCTAGTGCTGTGTCCTCTATGTGATATAGTTTTTCTATCTTCCCTACTAGATCGTTGTTTCCAAATAATGTATGTATAGCAGAGTGTATGTAGTGGAATAGTTTGATCCTGTTGTCTTTGTCGTTCGTTCACCCTTTCGCTCTTGCAAGGATATGATGGACGTTCTCAGCTGCATCTCTCGTGTTCCTTTCGTGGGAAAGACGATGCTTGTTGTTGACATAGGGAGGTTGTATGTGTTCCATCTATTACATCACGCTATATAAATAGTGTCCTGCTCGTCCTAGTATTACACTTACCATTATCATTCATATTGTTATCTTCTCATCGAGATTATCTCGGTAGTGTATCGTCTGTGCTATGTGATGTGGTACAGTAATAGATCTATCGTACTTCTCTATAGCTGTATCACCGATCAACTCTCTCTTTTCTTTCTCCCATCTCTTTTTGACACCCTCTAGTATTCTATATGCCTGCTCGCTTACTCCTGCCTCCTCTAGCGTTTTCTCATCATAGACTACATAGTCATGCTCCATAGCTGGTGCTTCTACTTCGTTTATTCCTTTTATCTCATCCCATGTTTTTACAAAGTTAGCCAATGCCTCTTTGTAGCTTTTAGCTACTGGCGGCACTCCATCAAAGAACGCATTAAAATCTTTCCTAGCCTGTTTCTCGCTCTTCTCGAAGTCTCGATAACGTCTTCTCCACTTTCCTACTGTCGAGGATGAGAAGTGTGTTGTGCTCCCCATAGCTATATCCTGTAGGTACTCTCTGATGTTGTCTTGGGCTTTACTTTCTTTTCGTGATGGTCTTTTGTCTTTCATGTATAGAGTTATTACAACATAAAGCTGATATGTGGGGAAGGTACTATAGTAGAATGTACCCACGACACACTATATCACATATGCTACTTCATACATGATATAATGCATCCATGGTTTCCTCCACATATCAGATCCATGATAGATCTGATATAACAAACACGGCTTGCTTGTTAGTTAAATAATTCTAATGCTTTATGTGCTATACTGTTTGCTTTAATCTCTATTGGCACATCATATCATAGGTCGAATAGTAGTTGTAGTGGTAGATATAATTGATCGTACTGCTTTAGATTGTATCCGTTTACATCTCCAACCTCTACACAGTTTTCTGATTGTTTCTTTACGTCTACCTTTATTGAACTTCTTTTCATCTTTCAGTTACATTGTACTGTGAAATGAAATATCAATCATTCATTGCGATACTTTTCTTGCTCAATCTCGTCTGTTTCTGTAAATGGTTGTTTATAGATATCTGCTCTCTCTGCATCTATCGTTACATAGTCGTTTTTGTATACTAGCATCTTTACAATAATAATAAGAATAAAAAAGATTGCCGTGTTTGTTTCAGCATAAAGCTGATATGGAGAGGTAGACAATTTCAGTCTACACGGCAATTCTTATAGGTAGGACACGAGTCATATCCAACGTCAACACAAAGCAGTGTTGCTATCGACCTCCCAATCACGGCTTAATATGAGTTTTATTGCCTTACGAATCAGCGTCTATATTCCGCCACTCTCCATATCATCCTCCACCGCATCCGCAGCAGGGCTGACTGATTTAGCCACCGAATCAACGGTGGTAGTGGACTACTTAAAGCCCTCAAACACGTCCCCAAAGGGTAGGGTGCGCATGTCTTTCCCATACGCTTCTAGTGTCATATATCTCATAGAGACCCCATGAAAGACCCCACTGGTGCGATTGTTTCCAGTTCGTGTGGGGTGCTGTCTTTTGTGTACTGTAGGAGTTGAACCTACATCTCTAAACTTGTTAAGTGTTGCAACAACGCTCTACCATTAAGCTAAGTACACATATAATCACGATTGTAGAGGCTCGAACTCTATTATCCGCCTTTGGAGAGCGGTGTTTTACCACATAAACTACTATCGTATATAATCAGACATATACACGTCTACAGCCGTTAGTTGTATATGCCTGCCCCATCTCCCAGAATTTCACTGGGCATCACCTCCTACCATGCCTTGCGACCGATATGCCTACTCATGGAGAGAGTAACGTGGAGCTTAGGCTTGCATCTGATCTGTATACCATATGCTACCTTGTTTCGTAATCTGCGAACTGTATGCGTATACTATGTCCCACTTGCAATCGTGGCTTCTAACTCCTCTATCTTCCAGTTCAAGTCGAGATCATCAAACACTCTCATGTGTGCTTTCACTCGCTCTACCTTCTGTTTGAGGTTCTTGTAGCCCTTGGCTATCAGTTTTGTATCGCTTGTTTTGTTGTATCTGTTTCTCATGGTTATGGTTGGGGGTTAAGTACATATCTTGCGTATCTGTCGCCATTGTATTCCTCTATTTCCGTTCTGATGCTCCATCCTCTCTCTCTTAGTTTGAATATAGCATCTGAGAGTCTATAGGATCAATATAGGTTTCGTGCTTCCATTCATGTGATGCCTTTCCTTTTGCATTTCTTTAGATGTTTCAGGATCTTTTCGATCTTAGGTGCTTTCTCTTTTTTCATGTGGCAGGTCGTTAGATGGTAAATACTGATCGTCATATACTCGCCTATATATTGCTTGATAGTCTACATCGTGTTTCTTTGCGAACTGTGCTATCTTTGGTTTTCCACTATCTATCCAATCTTTAACAATCGTTTTTCTCTCCTCTTTGCTTACGTTGTATATGTTTCTCATTTTGTATAGAGTTTTTTCAGTAAAGGCGGTAGCTTGATACCTCTCACAGCAAACTCATGCACACACAGCCCAAAATACTCGTTGTATATTTTCTGGTAATACTTCTCGTCATATAGTGTGTGTTTCGCTAGTAGGTCGTCTGCCATGATTTGTAGTCTCCTGTATTCCTTCGCTCCTATCTTTGCTCTGACGTTAGGCGCTCGGCTATCCCCGAAGTTCTCTGCCTGCCTTTTGTTTGTCATTGCTCCAATAGGTCGCACATTCGCCAGCTCGAACGCCATATGTGGGTATCTTTGCTTCCCTCGCAGGTGTCCTCACTGTGTTTCCGTATAGTATACTTTCTCACCGCTATCCATTCTCACCACATATCCGTCATCATCTGCCCTATATATTCTTGAATAGAGCTGGAAGACTTGGAATGCTAGTTGTTTATATGTTGTTTTTTTCTTGCGTTTTTCTTTGACATTTGCAGTTTGTAGTTTCTTACTGCGTTCTAGGAGTTTGTCTAGTTTTTTCTTGTCCTTCGCTTTTGTCCTGGTTTTGTCAGTTGCTATCTGTTGGATTTCTTGTAGAGTGGCAGCATGCTTTTTCAGCCTGTCCGTTTTAGCATCATATCTCTTTTCCCATGATCTGTACTCTTTCTCTGCTTTACCATCATAGTATTCGCTTGCCTCCCTTGTCTTTCTTTCTTTTATAACCCTGTATTTCGATAGGATAGCGTTGAGCTTTTGTTGTTTGGCAGATCATCTCTCATACTCGATTTGCTCTACAGTTTTTTTCATAACCAAAAAGGTCGCTAGTAAATAGCGATTACAGGTGTTTGATTTGTACGACACGAGAATAGTACATTTTTTCTCCTAGATTGCAAGAGAAAAGCCACAATAATACCACTTGTTATCACCAAACATAAACAAAATGTTGACAATATACTTGACATATTGAAGATTGCGGAGTCGTACAAATACTCTGTGATCGTTATTTATTCGCTTAGACAAGCCAATGATAAACGATGCACATAATTTTACTATATATTTGGATGTAGTGAAGGGGTACAACAAGACGACAATAGAACAATATAAAAGATACCTCACGAGGTTTCTAGTGTGGTGTGAAAGTAGGGGCATATATAGAGTGCAGGATATTACATATAGGATAATGAAAGACTATCTAGTCTACACACTTGATCGCAAAGGCGTGTTTGCAACCTATAAATCTATATCCTGCGTGCGTGTGTGGATACATCATCGCAACTTTATATATGAGGACTGTATGAGACATGAAATCATTGATAATGTTTCTATGTCTCCATCCTATTTTGCCAAAACAGCACGATATTGTCGATAATAAAAACATAATTATATAACTTTTTTACTTTGCAAAACGTAGGTGATAACTGGCGCATCTCCGTTTTTTCAAAAATGTAAACACGAATAATGCATTTTCTCTTGCAAAATAAAAAAATAGGAGTAGTATTACATCATCCAATAACGAAGCGATCATTCACAGGGCTAGAGAATAAAATACACTTTCCAATCCAACCCGCCGAGGTTGGTAAAAAAATACCTTGCGTCCGATATATTGTCGAAGGTAGGAAATAAGGAAAATGTATAAAGGCGCACCTCTAGCTCTGTTCGTTATTGACTACGATTACAGGGCTTTTTTGTACGACAACAAGGAATCCTGAACCTTCACACAATCTGGAAACCCCATTTTATTGTGTTAGGTAGAACAGAGACTAACCCCACATATATCGTCCCAGAACTGACTCGCACTCGAACAGGACATATAAAGGTAACGTGGGACATGCGAGTCAGGCGTTATCTTTATATGTTTTTTTTGAACACATGAGCCACACAGACAACGCTATCATTGATAGCATGAATGCAATTGATGAAGCATGCAAACAAGACATGGATAGTTTACAGGCAGAGATGCAAGACTACAACAATGAGGAATATGTCGAAGCACTACCTACAGAAGCAGAAGTAGCACAATGGGCGTATGATGAACGATGTGATGCTAACTACTCTACCAATAGATCAAACTTCGAGGAAATGCTAGTGAGTGAATGCAACTATTCGAGAAGTGCTGCTGAGAATAGTGATGATGGATGGGAGGAGTTTTGCAAGAGTGAATACGCTATTTATCTCTCTAATAACAAATAACCATGAAACTATTTGAAATTATCATTGCAGCACTATCTACCGCTATGTGTATTAGAGTGCTATACTATACGAATATGTCTACATGACAACTGCATTATGGAGCATTATTGATGCTGATAGCTACTACCCTATTCACTCTTTATACTCTAGCCCAACACCAATGAAACTAAACCCAACATTGATGTATACCATTACCACGAAAGGCGATAAAAAAAACTACATGCTATACATTACTGAGAGAGTAAAGACATGACCAGAAGTATTTGACTTCAAGGACATCACGAAAGTATATGACTTACAGGTATTCGACGAGAAAGTGAACCCATATTTATGTTTCCAGTCTTGAGATGCTAGATGTCTAGTTGATGGGAAACGAGAGGCAATCGAACCAGTAGCAATATCATGATATGCAGATATGGAATACATCAACCACTCACTTTAACTCATTGACGGCAGGGGATATGAAAGACACTATTTATTTTCGCCATGATTATGATGCTCATGCTGACCCTAAGATGATAAAACTTAGGGTGAAGTTCGGGCGGGAATGATATGGCATATTCCGAGGCATCATAGAAGCTATGAGAACGGAAGCAGATATATGTATGAAGGCAGAAGATATAGATGCATTCGCATATCGTCTACAATACGAATGCAATAAATTGAAAGATATTATGAGATATTGTGTAGAGGTTGGATTACTCCATTACGATAAAAAAGACACTGTGTTTTACTCCGAGAGATTACAACAAGATACAGAGACAATGAGAGCGAAAAGTAAACAAGCAAAGCAGTCGGCGGAGTTGAGACGAAAGGCAAGAGAAAGCCAAAATGATGCGAACGCATTACCAACGCATAGCGAACGCAATGCTAAAAAGGAAAAGAAAGGAAAGGAAAAGAAAAGAAAAGAAATATCTACTAGCGTAGATACAACGCCTGTCGGCGTTAGACTTACTTCATTCGATCAATTCTATTCCAAGTACCCTCGCAAAGAGGCGAAGAAGTTTGCACAGACTGCGTTCGAGAAAGCATTAAAAACAACAACCCTAGATAAAATCCTAGAGTGAGTAGAGAAATATATCCTACACTGCAAGAAGGAGTGACTACAAGCTAAGTTTATTAAACAACCTGCAACACGATTAAACCAGTGATGCTGGGATGATGATTACAAAGTCAACCTTTCCTCCTCCCCTCCCCCTCCTCCGCAAGAAGAGAAAAGAGAGACAGTGCAGGAGATGTCGCTCGAACAAAGACAAGCAAACAAGCTAAAACTCTTACAGATCAAGGCTTGATTTATGAATAAATATACTGTCGATGCCTCGTAAAAAAAGACTAGAAGCAATCTACAACGTGAAGCAACTACTACAAACACTATGGGTGGAGCTGTCTATCACAGGTGAGGAGTCTATACAGGACGAGATAGATCATCACAAGTCTTTACTTCGTTTACTGGAGAGAGAATGAGAGGTGCAAGCGAGATGCGAAATATCAGCACAGTGCTACTAGATATGCTAGAAGCACAAAAGAAGTCGGGAAAGTTCCCAAGCAAAACGGCTAGGCAAACCGTCACACAGTGAGAAGCGAAACCATTTTATTCTTCATCTAAAAAAATCATGTTCGGATCAACTACAAAGCAAGGAAAGATTGTAACTATTACAGGATTGAAAGCAGAAACAATGGAAACACAAGACTCAGAAGGACAGTACCCAACACCACAGTTCGCACTTATTTCTGACATCTCTAACCCTATGGGTAATTTCGTATGCGGATATTTCAATGGATGTAAAAAGAATGTATATAAAAGTGATAAATATGGCGATTCTCTCCAAGCAGAAATCTCTCTTATCGATGCAAAGACTGGTGAGCCTGCTATTCTTAGAGCAAACATTACAGGCGTTATGAGAAAAATACTCAATAAATTAGCGTCACAGGACAAGCTATGATTTATAAAGATAGAACTATTCAATGTTCCTCAGTATGTAAAGGAATGAGAAGTGCAAGATAAAACCAAGAGGTCAGCAGCTTGTGCTGTATATAATAACGGAGAAAAAATCAAGGAAACTGCCCTAGATTTTGAAAAAGAATTAGCAGCATGATCTATAATCCAAACGAAAAACAAGAAAGGGAAGCTAGAAACTGATTACCATGATGTAACAGATATTGATAACGATAAATGGCATGACATCAAATTATTAAAGATGCTTGCGGATATTACTATAGATGTAGACTGTAGAGTAATTGCAGACGATATAGAAGTAGAAAACGACGAGCTATTTAATCCAGATACTACACCTATCGTAGACGGTATCAAAGCAAAGCAACAAGATGATAACTCAGACCTTCCGTTTTAGTACAAGACACACACCATGCAAACACTAGAGCAGATAATAGACGAGTTGCAGTCCATTGCAGACAA
>ERZ724505.275-NODE-275-length-36113-cov-22.790948_pt1 | contig 36113 bp, 36 predicted proteins | sample MGYA00376038_ERZ724505 | MGnify/ENA primary metagenome ERZ724505 (study PRJEB28724, sample SAMN07190884) | wastewater metagenome | isolation source: effluent of sewage treatment plant in Hong Hong | place: Hong Kong | collected 2016-03-17 ...
GTTGGAGTTGGAGTTGGGGTTGGAGTTGGAGTTGGAGGAATTACAACAACAGCAGGAGGTGAAGGAGGTGCAGGAGGTGCAGTAACAGAAATTGATATTTGGAGTGGTGGAGAAACCAAGTAGTGTTCTCCGTCAAGCATACCGTTTGGATCAGTGCTATCTTTGGCTCGAACACTAAAAGTATATACTCCTGGAACTGTTGGCGTGCCAGAAATTTCTTCTCCAAAGGTTATACCTGGCGGAGGAGTTCCTGTACCTGATACGACCTCAAAAGTAACATCTCCTTGCGAGTTTATAGTTGTCGGTGTAGTAGAAAAAATCTCACCAACTTGAGTAGAATAAGAAATAGGAGTTGCTGGATTTAAGGTTAAAATATCAAAATATAAAACACGATAATTCCCAGTGTCAACGGAATACAATCTATTATTATCTTCATCAAAAAATAGTCCAGCAAAATTAGACGCATTATTACTTTGCTTTATCCCTTTCCTGGAAGTATTTGGCTCATAAGCAAATTCTTTAAAAATGTATGTCCCTCCAACCAAATCTTCAGAAACATCATAAACCTTGATATCTGTACCATTTATTACATATAACTCTGTTCCCCCTTTACTTAAAGCTAATCCAAAAGTTGCACCCCCAATATTATAAACATCAGTTGAGGTAAAACTTGGATCACCCAACACGCCAACAGCATCTTCGTTATTATCTATACTAGAAACATCGAAAACAAGGACTCTTGAATGCTGATCATTATCAGACACGTATAAAAGATTTTTATCCTTATCAAAGGCCATCCCTGTTGCCTCATATATATTGTTTTTAGATGGCGGAGAAGAAGGTTCGTCAATACTAGAAACACTGTCTTGACCTAAAACATTTAAGGCAAGTTCTCCGTTTGATATTGTAGAAGGGTTTACATTAAACACCAAAACTCTTCCGCCGGTAGACACAAAAAGTCTTTCATTATTTTGATCATACAAAACGTCATTTGGTTTATAATAAAAACAATCCACAGAGCATTCTGTACTAAAATCTGGTTGCATTAAAACATTTACAGCTGGTTCTCCATTTGAAATAGAACTTGTATCGAAAACCAAAACTCTCCCATGATTATAGTCTGCAACAAATAATCTATCATTAACAGAGTCATAATCTAAACCTCTAGGTCCACTCGTTTTAGAAGAACTTACTGTTACATCATCAGTCCCCTCAAAATAGTCTTGCCCCAATAAATACTTTGCGTGAGTAGATATTGTTTTATTGGTATCGTCTAACTCGAAAACATATATAGAATTTTTACTAGAAATAAAGAGACGGTGATGCACTTTATCTAAAACGACATCACGTACAACGCCGGGAAAACCGACTTTATTTTTGTTTCCCTCTGGATCATTATAAAAATTATAGCTACTATTTACTCCTCCTTGGGTATAGCTAGGATTATTATCAAAAAATATATTACTAATAGGCCCATAAGATACATAATGATATTGCCCATTTAACTCAACAGCACTGTCTCCGGAGTTATCTATGTACATATCTAACTCCATACCAAGACCTTTTATTGGTATTGGATTAGCCTGCTGAGGATATATTGAACGAAAATAGTATATTTGACCGTTGTCTGTGTTGGAAACAAATAAAGACCCGTTGGGCGCACCAACAAATCCCTTCTGTACACCCTCTCCCATAAAATGTATGGCTCCGCTACCATAAAGACCGGAACTATTGGCTGTAAGATAACTTGGCATTCCATTGGAGAGATCATGGCTCGAAAAAGCTTGGATTGCGTCTATTGTTCCGTTGTCACCAGAGTTGGCGGCATCGCCAAAATAAAGTATTCCACTTGTGTTGTTATATGATAATGTTGAGTAAAAATTAAAACTACCATTAGGGGCAGAGGCCACAGTATAGCTGGCGTTCATAAAATCTGTTATAGAATTTATTCCTGCAGAAAAATCATAATATCGTAAATCATTGCTTGCATTATTTATAACAAATAAGCCTTGCCCTGGAAGCGCGGCAACAGCCCCACAAGCACTATTCATGTTTATGCTACATTCAACAAGCTCAGGAATACCTCCTTCACCAAGACCACCCCCTCCGTCGTCCCCCAAATATTTAATTGGAAGCTGATTGTCAATGAGGCTATTAACACCCGAAGAAATATCATAAATCTGTACTTGATTCCCAAAATTTGCAGAATAATCATCTTTTGTAGAAGCATACAAAAGTCCATATACACTATCCACAGACAAGCTTACTATGGATGAGTTTGGGTTATTTATATCAGTTAATCCATAAACAGTTGGTCCGATTGCTCTTTCTGCTGACTGCCCATTGCTAATATTTGAAATACTTACATCAAATACTAAAATCCTACGAGAAAAGTTATCTGCTACAAAAAGTAAATTGTGGATAGGGTCGTAGGCAATTGGGATATTGTCATGATTAGAAGTATCAAAACTTTGCTCTGGATTAGAAGATGGAGTCCACGAATTTGAAACAAAATCTGGCTGACCAATAACATAATCAGCTTTGAGTCCTTCTAAGAGAGGGTTTATTATATAATTATTTTCAAAAACTGGCTGGCCGACATCATTCGATATTTTATTCTGCCCATCCAAATTAAAAACCAAAATTCTTCTATTGCCAACATCGGAAACAAAAAGCCTATGACCTTCGGTATCTAAAGCAAGAGAGCCTGGTTTATTTAAACAAAAACTGTTAATAAAGCTATTGTCGTGATTACAATTTACCTTCCCAGTAAAAACTCCTCCGGGAAGAACATATTCTCCTGAAGAAACAGTATCAACTGGGGTATAGATAGGTGTTGCCTGAAATTGCCCTAAAAGACCTGAAGCCAAATAATTAACTGTCGCGCCAGATCTTGAAGCTATAGAAAAAACAAGGGTAAATAAAATCAATACAACCAAAGTGTGAATCAAGTGTTTATGTGCTCTTTTTTCTTTATCCCAAAGCATAAGTACTTCTTCATTGTATCAAGAAAAGAGCGGTATTCCTTGTGGAATACCGCTCTTTTCAAACTTTAGATTTTTACATGCTTAAGCAAAGACTAGAAGAACGGTGCAAGCATCATAATGATAGCGCCAAGGATAGCTGCATTCTTTGCAAACTGTATCTTGTTATTCATCTTCACCATAGGATCTGTATCCTTCCAGAAAGCGTGCATAGCAGGGGTAACAAATATAAAGAACACCACAAGACAGAGAAGCGCAATCTTTACAGCAAAGCCAGTAATTATGCCAACCCCACCAAGAAGCAGTAATATACCAGAGACTACTACAGCAAGCTTTGGCATTGGCACACCCTTGCTAGCCGCAAAGCCTGCCATACCCTTTGTGCCAAAGAAATGACCCAAAGAGCTGTAAATAAAGTAACCTCCGAAAATTATTCGCCCGATAATAAAAATTGTAGTCATAACAAATTAAAATAAACTGGTAATAGGTGCATTATAACAAAAACTTTGAGAGAAATCTAACGCAAGAATTGTGGGGCAGAGCCAGAATGACCTTCTAACTATACTTCTTGATGATGGGTATATGCAAATTTTTCGATAAAAACTAAAGCTTATTGCCGATAAAAAAAGAACTCCGACTTGCATAATCTTGCCCAAAATTCGCGCGTATTCTGCCTTGTGTGAGCTCTTCTGACCGCGTTCAAGAGGTTTGTCGCTCTAAATACCTTACTATTTCAATCTCAAAGCTCGATGAAGAATTGTAAGATACGCCATCTATACCACTGCCGATCCAAGCATGTTTCCATCAGGGACCGTGCTGTATTTTATTCGGGACATGAAAGTCCGCAAGCGCACCGCACCAACTGAAAAGTTTTTTGTTTCAAAATGACCCCCACTCTTTTGCAAGCCGTGACCGGCAAAATTCTCGATGATGATTTTGAGCAATCGTGACCCGAAAGCCGTGACCGTCGGATACCGCACCACTGCATATCCATTATACGGATTTTATATAAAAAATCCCTCTGGCTCGATTAAGAGTCAAAGGGATTAAGAAAATAAGTTTCAGAACAAAAGGTTCTAAGCCGAAAAGTTTCAAGAGCGTTGCGGAACTACCACACGAGGGGAGTACTCGGCATCCCAAACGTAGTCGAGCTCGAACCGGTACACGCAGACGTACAAGCCGCCAGAGGACACGAGCACGTAGGCAACGAAGAATTGCTCATCAACCTTGAACAGGAAGAAGGTCGCATATCCGTCTTTGCGTAACCAGTCTTTGTGAACCTCACAAAACAGTTTTATCTGGTGCTGTGTCAGACACAGCTTGTCCAGATCGGTCCCGAGGGAGCCGAACATTTGTGCAAACGTTGCATCCTTCACCAACTCGCGAACCTGCACAGAGGTTTTCTGTGTGGAGTTCCCGGGTTTGTTGGTGTCCCAGTTTTTGAAGTCGCTATCAATTCCTGATTTAAAGGTTTCTTTGGCGGTTGCAATAGTTTTAGTGCCGTCACAGGTTTCGATAAAGATCTCCTGCGCTTCAGAGATGCATTTGAGGATGGCAGCCTTTTCAGGTTGCTTACCCATCAACTGCTGACGCTGTTCGTAGGAAAGGTTGTTAAACCATTTCACCTGTTCGTACGTAATGTTGCCGTTGCGAAGTTTTTGCAACTGGTCAATTTGCAGTCCAGCGAAATCTTGCGCCGTGTTCTGCTCGAGAGTTTTTGTTCTCATCTTTTTCCTTTTTATTTTTGAAAGAGCCTCTACTCGTTATACCGAAGACAGCAAGAGGTTTACTGTATTCTGTACTATATTGTATCACTTTACAGTCTATTTGTCAATCTACAGCAATAAGTCCTTATTCCATATGGATTAATCGCTGTTTAGGGCGTAATTTGCCGGATTCTACCCTGTGTGCGATCTTCGGGACCATTTCGGGGGTTCATCCGCCTTCGGGATTTCAATGGGCTCGTTCAAGCGGTATGCAAAAAGCAAAAGATTGCGGACAATGCCGACCAAATTACCTGACTCAGTTATATTAAATCCCGAAAAGGGGGCTTATCGGGAATCGAACCCGAATCGAGGGTTCCACAAACCCCAGTGTTAACCGTTACACCATAAGCCCCGTCAAATGCCGCTTGGCAATGTGTCAACATACTAGCAGATAAAACGCCTAAAATCCAGCCTATTGCTTTTAGATTTTACCAAATGTTACTGCACAACTATCGGCACAGATGTCATTGAGCTAAGAGTTCCAGCCAAGTTTTGCACCTGCAAGCCGATGTTGTATGTTCCTGGAGCCATAGAGCTAGAAACTGTAATATCTGGTAGCTGTGCCGTGTCTGCATTTTCTGGAGCAAGGTTCTGCATAGTGTAAGTCAGCTGACTGGCGTTCATACCTGATGGCAATACCATAGTCACAAGCATGTCTGCCGGCGCACAGCCAGTATAGTCGTCATTCCAAACTGTTGGGAAAAGCGCAAACGTTGACCCTGGGCCGACATTTAGCCCGTATGTGTCTGGGTAAAGAAACATTGGGTTCTCGTGCACACAAGCCACTGAAGCTATGTCCACGCTAAATGTTATGGCGTTTTTTGTCTTGGAAGTTATAGGGCCAATACTTATGCCAGTACGAGGATCAGTAAAAACAGATGAGCCGTTTAGTGTAGAAGTCTTTATATCATTGGTCCAAGTATCAGAAGTTGGGTGTGCGTCCAGCATGCGTGTCTGGTTGTATGGCGGTGTCATGGCGTCGCTATATGCACGAGTTATTACAATCCCGTTTTGGTTTGAGGAAACAACGCTGTTAGCAAGCAACCTATCAAAACCTATCGGCTGTCGCCACTCCACATAGTACGAGGCATTAGAACCGCCTGCCATTACGATTTTCACAGCTTTTTTACCGACAGATGTTTCGTATGGATTCAGTGTATAGCTACCGCTTGAGATTGCAGTAGTCATGTTTGAAGAGTCCAACCAGCCAAGCATTTCTTTATAAAAAGGATTTGTATGAAAACCATATCCCCTTTCATCTCCCATTATGTCAAAAGGATTGCCATACTCTATATGCGAGCATATAGCACTTTGCCCTATAGCGTGAGAATCCAGAGTTATTGCGCCACAATCATAGCCGTTTGCATGCCAAAGTCCAAGCCCGTGCCCCACCTCGTGTGCCACCATAGAATCCAAGTTACTCCAAGCAAACGGCGGAGGAGTAAATGTCCAAAGAGAATTTTGTAGGGACATTTGCCCAGAGGAATTTACCCAAGATGTAGAGAGGTTGTACATCTGGTTGTTCACAAGCATTGGCGAAGATCCAACATAGGCGAAACCTTTGGCATAGCCGCCCGAGCAATTTGTTACTACCAGCACATGGTCATAATTCGCAAGATTTATAGAGCTAGATGCAACAAATCCATCTAAGTCCCCGCCCCAGCCCAAAGTCGGATTGTCACAAGAGCCTGTCGGCCGCGGCACGGTGTACCAGCCGTACACATCGCCAGAGAAAGATATTTTTCCATATGATTGTTCTTTGTAGAAACTCGCAAATGGTCCGGTAAATATTTTTGCCTTCGCATCAGCAGGAGTAAAAGGCACATTCGTAGCATCGTTGTAGTTGGCAAGCAGTACAAGCAGCCGATGGTTGGCAGAAGGAGCAATAGTTGGCGGATTGGCAGGTGCGGCTCCGCGCGAAGCCTGTCCACCCACAGAGACTTCACCTATGATATTTCTATCCAGCAGTAGCCCGCGCACAGACACTTGTGTGCCAGTTTGCACACCGACAGGCTTTGTCGGATAGAAAGCATATCTTTCCTTTTGGCTGACTATCTGGTATTCAAAATCCGCGTCCATGTCATGATCTTGATCCAAGAAATTTTCTTTATGGAAAGCCACAAGTGTACCTGTAATAGTCTTTTGCTGTTCATACATACTCTCCAGTCCAGACGGGAGCAGAGACCTCGTCAGAAGTGGCAATGCATATGCTCCGACAAGTTTTGGATTTGTTGCAAGCATAGCCAGCAATACTTTTTTGCGTTCTGTTAACACATTTACAATGTTTTGCTGCGATACTTTTTTTACTTCGTCTGTTGCAAAAACTGATTTTGATTTATAGTTTATGCCATTCAAAAGAAGATTTCTGTTCATCTCATACATATATTTAGGCGCTTCTGCTTCTTTTTTAGGACTAGAAAGCACGGCAGCTGTCGCGGCTGCAGAGATTTGGGTGCTGTCTACACGGTAGAGTTTAGCAAACGTATCATCTGCTGAAACACGAGACGACAGCCAAAACGCTACAACAAATACTGCCAAGGCAAACGAGCTGAAAGCTATAGTTTTTTTGCTCATATACATATTATATGTGTATACAAATATATGGGAAGCGTCTTGTGTGAATTACTTCCTTTTGCCCGACTTCCATTCGTCAATATTCTTCTGGTGGCCAGATAGCAAAACTTTTGGCACCCTATACTTTTTTATATTACCGCTTTTTTTGTCTTTCCATTCCAGGACTTCCGGCCTAGTGTAAAATTCTCCGGAAGATACACGTTCTTCTTCTAAAGATTCATATTTCCCCAGCACGCCTGATACCTGCCGGGCAATACTGTCCACCAAGACCATAGCCGGTAATTCTCCACCAGTTAAAACATAGTCTCCGATGGACATTTCTTCTGCTTTCAAAATCTTTTTCACTCTGGCGTCTATGCCCTCATATCTGCCTGAAATCAGCACAATGTCTGTATATTTCTTTACAGAACTTTTTGCATACTCTGTGGTGAATTTCTTTCCAGATGGAGAGAAAAGAATTATTTTCGCAATACCGCGCCTCCTCAAAATATTGGCCAGTGCCTTCTCTACAGCTTTCAAAACCGGCTCGGCACGAATCACCATTCCAGGCCCGCCGCCATAAGGCCTGTCATCCACTATCTGGCTTACATTCCCGTCTGGCCAGACTTTCTTATATTTGCCAGTCACAAAAAGTCTAGGATTATAAAACTTCACAGAAATCTTTTTTTCTTTTATCGCCCGCGCCAAAATACTCTCGCTTAAATATGAGTCAAACATCTCTGGAAATAAAGTTACGATATGAAAATTCATAAATTTTTATCACTGCCCCGAGCGCATCATTTTCAAGAAAACATCTTGCGGAATATTCACGTTGCCGCGGCCACGCTCTTTCATACGCTCTTTTCCCTTTTTCTGCTTTTCCAAAAGTTTCTTTTTGCGGGAAACATCTCCGCCGCCAACAACTTTTGATCCGTGCATCAACACGTCTTTCCTATAAGCAGAAAGTGTACGCGAAGATAAAATCCTTCCCAAAGCAAAACCCTGGATTTTGGTAGCAAATTGCTGTCTGGGCAAGATGCTATGAAGTTTCTCTACTGCTTGTTCAGCTTCTTCATAAGCCTTCCTTTTTGAGACAACTCTAGTGAAAGCAGGCACAACTTCGTCTGCTACAAGTATATCAAGCCTTGTCACATCTGCCTTGCGCAGCTCGCCGATTTTGTAAGATATAGAAGCAAAGCCTGAAGTAGAGCTTTTCAGCTCGTCAAAAAAGTTTCGCATCATCTCACGCAGCGGCATCTTTATCTCCATCTCTGTTCTGTCATCTCCAAAGTTGTCTGTCTTGCCGACTTCCGCTTCGTGGTCAAAAAGCAGCTGCATCACATTGCCGAGGTATGCTGTCGGAGTAATCAGTGTGATATTTACCCACGGCTCGTCTATGGACACTATCTCGCCGTCGTTTGGAAAAAGGTGCGGAGAATATATATTTTCTTTCTTGCCGTTTTTCAAAGTTACATAGTAAGTTATAGAAGGCGTGGTCAAAACCAGCTCTAGATTGAATTCCCGTTTTAGCCGCTCTGTTATTATCTCAAGGTGAAGCATACCAAGGAAACCGCACCTGTATCCGCGCCCAAGCGCGCCAGAAGATTCTTCTTCAAAAGAAAAAGCGGAATCAGAAAGCTTCAAACGCCCAAGCGCCATACGAAGCTGATTGAAGTCATCTTGGGACTCTGGATAAACAGATGCCCAGACGACAGGCTGCGGATTCAAATACCCAGGAAATGCCGGCAGAGGATTTTTGAGCAGAGTGATAGTGTCTCCCACCGAAGCAATACCAGGCTTTTTTATGCCTGTCACAATGTAGCCTATACTTCCAGCCGACAAAGTTTCGCGCGGATATTCTTCCGGCGAAAAAGTACCAACCTCTAGGGAAATAAATTTTTCATCTGCGACTTTAAAAAGCATATTCTCCCCTTTTTTTGCAGAGCCGTCTAGTACGCGAACATAGACTATAACACCTTTGTGGTCGGAATATTTAAAGTCAAAAACGAGCGAGCGCAAGTCGGAAGCACCGGCGAACTCTGTAGTAGGTGATGGGATGCGTTCTACAACTTCGTGCAAAAGTTCTGCAACACCTTGACCTGTTTTCCCAGAGACTTCCAAAATATCGTCCAAGTCGCAGTCCAGAAGCTTTGCAACTTCAAACTTCACTTCTTCCACTCGGGCAAGAGGCGAATCAACCTTTGAAAGGACGGGGATGATCTTGAGCCCAGACTCTCTTGCCATACCAAGAGTTGTCAGTGTCTGTGCCTGCACCCCCTGCGTAGAGTCCACAAGCAAAATAGAACCCTCCACTGCTTTGAGCGCTCTAGAAACCTCATAAGAAAAATCTATATGTCCAGGAGTATCTATGAGATTAAGCTCAAAACTTTCCCCATTATGAGAAAATTCCATCCGAACCGGCTGCATCTTTATCGTAATACCCCGCTCGCGCTCAAGCTCCATGGAGTCTAATACCTGGTCTTTCATTTTGCGCTTTTCTATAGTATTTGTAACTTCCAGCATCCTGTCCGCCAAAGTACTTTTGCCGTGGTCTATATGAGCGATAATGCTGAAATTCCTTATATGCTTCAAATTCATAAGTTACCACATCCTACCACAAAATACAGATTTTACAGAGTTCTATGGAGCAGGAATTAAAGCTCCTTCTGATCCGGCACGATGACTTTTTCTCTCCAGAATTTATGCTTAAATGCTTTTTTGACTTCTTCAAATTCTGGATTTTTCAAAAGCCAAAGGACAAAGATACCGGCAAAGATGCCAACAATCCCCGCAAAAAATCCTTGCCCGAGTATACCCCAAAAGGTATTTATATTGAAAATGTTGTCAAATATATCCAGGAATTTGTATGCGACAAATCCCATGAAAAATGCTCCTGCAAAAACTTGGAAAAATGTTCTGGCCAACGAGTTTGTATGCTCTCGCAAGAAATCTTTTTTGAATAAAAACCAAAGACCAAAAAAGTTTAGTATAGTGCCCAGCGAATACCCCAGAGGGAGCATGAGCAGCTCTGTCCCAGGGACGTCTTCTACTCGGAAAAGCGATTCTATAAAAAATCGGAAACCTTCCCATTGCCTGAATAGATGCAAAAAAAGAAAGGCAAAAGCTATCTCAAGTGCGGTAAAGACTAAGTTTACCACCAGAGGTCTCCGCGTCTTGCCTGCTGCATAATAGCCGCGCACAAAAAGTACTATCAAACTCTGCGCAAGCACTGATAAAGAAAAGAGCGCTAATGAAGCTGCTGTAAGCTTGGTGTCGTTCCAAGAAAACTGTCCAGAGCCGAGTATCACACGCACTATCTGCGCACGAAGAACTATAAACAAGAATATGATCGGCAATGACCAAAAGATTATCTGTCTTGAAGCACTTATTATCTGCTTTTTAAAATTTTCTATTTGCCCAGACGAAAATGCATGCGCCAGCATCGGAAAAGCTGCTACAGAATACGAAACACCTATGATGGAGATCGGCACAGCTTGCAGGTTGTAAGAGAAATTGAAAAGAGAAATAGAACCTTCGCGGATAGTAGAGGCGATAGAAACTATGGCAGCAATAGCAAAACTATTCAAAGAAAGCGCCAGTGTGCGAGGCAAAGATAAAAGGAAAACCTTTTTTATATGGGCAAAATTTATGCGCTTGGTAATAATCGGCACAAAGTGGTTACGCAAAAGCACAGGTATTTGCAAAGACATGTGTAAAAGAGCGCCCAGAGCCACACCATATGCCAAGCCGAACTTGCCAAACTTTGGATACAAGAAAATGATACCGAATATTATGCCAAGGTTATAGAAAACTGGCGCCAAAGCATACACCAAATATCGCTTGTATATCTGCGTAACAGTACCGAAGAGATTTGACATACCGAGAAATATCGGGGACAAAAGCATGATGCGGCTCATAGTCACCAAGTCTTTCATTTCAGAAACTCCAAACCCAGGCGCCACCAAGTGCGCCAGCTTTGGCATAAAAATAAAAACAAGAAGCGCGACTAGTGTGATAAAAAAAGCAAATGAAGTAAAGACTTCGTTGAAAAAGTGCCTCGCATGCCCGCCGCCTTCTCCGCTGTCGTCCTTGTTCAGCTTTTCTATAAAAAATGGAATAAGAACAGTTATGGAAACCAGTGAGGCGACTGAGTTGAATATAAGGTCTGGAATACGAAAACCTGCGTAATAAATATCCAGCGTTGAAGATGGTCCGACAAAGTGCGCCAGAGATCTGTCGCGGAAAAGACCGAGTATCTGTGAAAATAAAGCAAAAGCGCCCAGAAGAAAGGCGGCCTCATTTATGCCGCCAAACTCCTTATTGAGAATTGAAAAGAAACGCCTTATCATGCAGGTATATTATAACGCAATTTATGAGGCAACAATGTTAACAAGTCTGCCCTTCACATACACCACCCGCTTCACCACTTTACCCTCTGTCCATTTCTTTACCATTTCATGCTCCATAGCCTTTGATTTGATCTCATCTTCAGAAGCATCTGCCGAGAATACAATCTCTGCGCGCACCCTGCCATTGACCTGAACGGCAACATTTATATTTTCTTCTACAATTTTCGTCTCGTTATATTCCGGCCAACTTGTAAGATGAATGCTATCTACCTGCTCCCCACTTGTCGAAAGGCCGCTCAGTTCATGCCACAGTTCTTCTGCAATATGCGGCGCAAAAGGTGCGAGGAGTTTCAAAAGTATTTTGTACGAACCAAGCACGATTTTTTCTTCTTTCTCAAGCACGTTCAAAAGTATCATCATTTTTGAAATTGCAGTGTTGAATTTGAATTGCTCAATATCTTCTCCAACCCCTTTGATTGTTTTATGCACGAGCGGATCTGTCTTGCACACTTTTTTCTCAGGATCAATTTTTTCTTTCAATTTCCATACACGCTCCAAAAATCTGCGTACACCGACTACGCCATTCGGATCCCATGGATAATTCCCGCCTTCATACGGCCCCATAAATGCCAAATAGAGGCGTACTGTATCAGCGCCGAGCTGAGCTACAATTGCATCAGGATCAACCACGTTTCCTTTTGACTTTGACATCTTGTTTCCATCAGGGCCAAGAATAATTCCGTGATTTATGCGTTTTGTATAAGGTTCGTTTTGAGTTACCAAACCAAGATCAAGCAGCACCTTATTCCAAAATCGTGAATATAGCAAGTGCATCGTTGTATGTTCTGCTCCACCAATATAAAAATCAACTGGCATCCACGCGTTTATTTTTTCCGTTGCTGCAAAGACTTCACTGTTTTTGTTATCCAAATAGCGATAGAAGTACCACGACGAATCTACGAATGTATCCATCGTCTCAACTTCCGGTGTCCAACCTTTGCCAAAGATTTTTTCGGTGCGCTCAAAAAGCTCGCGGCTGCGGGCAAGCGGCGCTGTGCCATCGGGCGTGTGGTCTACATCGGTCGGTAAGAGCCACGGAAAATGTTCGTCAGGCACTGGATGCGCAGTACCTTCTGGATCATAGACAATAGGTATGGGACAGCCCCAGTATCGCTGCCGCGAAATTCCCCAATCGCGCAATCGATAGGCTTTGACCAATTTTCCACCGACGAATTCGGTGATTTTGACGCGTGCTTCTTCGGAAGATAATCCATCAAACCGACTCGAATTAACAAGAATACCTTCTCTTACATCTGCTTTATATAAATTACTTGTATATTTTTTCCAAGCATTCAATGTATTTTCAGATAATCCTTCAGTATTTGGAAGATATTTTTGCAATTCAATTATTTCATGTCCTTCATGCTGTTTTAATGTACTTACATCTACACCTTCAATAACAAACAAAATATCGCCTTCATCTTTATGCGTATCTAAATAATCTGCAAAATAATATGAATGTTTATTGATATCTAATTCAATTTCTTCCTTCATTTCTCTTTTAAGCGTTTCAAAAATATTCTCTCCTATTTCTACATGGCCGCCAAATCTTCCAATAAGTTTTTTACCATCTTCTTTATTCCATAATTGCAAAATGAGATCTTTATCTTTATTTACTAAAAGCGCTGTAACTCTTGTTATTGGTTCGTAATTTGAAACAACAACTGTTTTTATAGGTAAATTGTATTTTTGTGCAAACTCAAAATCTCTTTCGTCGTGTGCGGGAACAGCCATAACGGCGCCAGTGCCGTAATTTGCAAGCACATAATCCGCAATCCAGATGGGTACTGCTTCGCCGTTCGCGGGGTTGATCGCTTTGATGCCCTTGAGCTCGACACCTGTTTTTTCTTTGGACTGCTGGCGTTCAAGTTCGAGCTTGTGTTTTGTTTGTTCAATGTATGCTTCTATTTCTTTTCTGTTTTCTTCACTTTCAACTTTCGACTTTAAACTTTCAACTAATTCATGCTCCGGCGCAAGCACGACATATGTTACTCCAAAGAGCGTATCAGCACGCGTGGTAAATACTTTAATTTTTTCTTGTGTTCCGTCTATTTTAAATTCTATCTCGCTTCCCTCGCTTCGTCCGATCCAGTTGCGCTGTGCAGCTTTGATCTGCTCAGGCCAGTCGAGTGTATCGAGATCATCGATAAGTCGGTCTGCATACTTTGTAATACGGAGCATCCATTGCGGCTGCTCGCGCTGCACGACCGGCGTACCGCAGCGTTCGCAGCATCCGTCGACCACTTGCTCGTTTGCAAGAATGGTTTGATCCTTCGGACACCAGTTCACCATCGTGATAGCGCGGTATACGAGGTCATGCTTTAAAAATTGGTTAAACATCCACTGCGTCCATTTGTAGTATTCGGGATTGCACGTGATCACCTCGCGCGACCAATCGAACATCGCACCCATACTGCACAGCTGCGTGCGCATTGCTTCCATCTGGCGCTCTGTCCACTCAGCAGGATCACCACCGTTTTTGATCGCTGCATTTTCCGCAGGAAGCCCGAACGCATCAAACCCCATTGGATAAAGTACATTGTAGCCATTCATTCTCTTGAAGCGAGCATGGATATCAGGCACTGCAAACGCGTACCAATGTCCGGTATGCAGATTTCCAGACGGATAGCTAAACTCAACAAGCTGATAGAAATTTTTCTTCTCATCCGCGTTGTCCGAGATACGATATATCCCATCTTCCCGCCACTTCTCCTGCCATTTCTTCTCTATTTTTTTATGGTCGTATTTTTCCATATACTTTGCATTATTATCCTTGCATAATAGCAGAAAATGAACGAAAAAGCCCGCGGAGAATCTCGCGGGCTTTTCTTTAAATTGCTTTCGCTGGTTCTGCTTTTGGATATGGGGGATAAATATCTTTATCTATAGTTCTATCATAACAAGTCCTGCCTGCTTGATGATCCCAAGACTCATTTACCCCACCGCCTGGGTATGGAGCTATAGAAGACACGGCTGCATCGCGCCCGGTTTCACTAAACATCATCGGCATCACACCTCCGCCCTTGTACTCGCTCCATCCATCCGGCATCGGCTCGGCAAATGTTGCACAAAGTTTGAAAGACAAGTCCCCTGTTTTTTCATATTCGTAGGTCGTGCCTTTTTGGAATTCCGGATCTACGGGGATACTCCAGCCGGATATTGGATTTTTCAGATCGTCCAAGCCATTTGGCAATTTTTCTTTTTGCTGCCAGAAAGAAATAACTTGCCACTGTATGCTTTGCAAATCTTGCACGCGTCTGTCATCCAGCCGGTATGCGCGCTGCTTTACAGGAGAACCCATGACAGAAAAAGCAAAAACGACTAGTGCCAAGACCAGGATACTGGACTTCACTGCCATATACGGACCGATTTTGAAGCCATATATCTTGCTCTTGCCGCGAAGTTCATATATGTAGTAAACACCGACTACAAGCGCCACCACAAGTGTCGCTGCTACCTTCAGTGTGAAGCGCGTAGTTATCTCTCCGGAAACAAAGTATCGTACCAGCGTCACCAAGTCTATGGCAACCACAAGTCCAGACAAAAAGATAACCAGGTAAAGCATCCACTTTTTTATAGTCTCATCTGCCCTGCCTAACTCGGCGCGGATGCTCTTTGTCCAAAAGTATGAGAGCACCAGAAATAGCGGGAAGATTATGATAAGTGTCGCCAAAGCACTGCGCATGCTTGCATAGTCGTATGTGTTGTATCCGTACTGGTACACTGCATTCAAAGCATCTGGGAATTTCTTATCCAGCGTCTCAAATACCAGACTAAGAAATGATGCGACAGTGGTGATAAGCGTAACAAGCACTCCCAATGAAAGGAAGAAAAACTTGGGTGTCAAAGATGGTTTATGTTGATCCATATATTTGATATTCACATGAACTGATAATACTTATATAGTATACTAAACGAACGACAAGTAAAATATATGACTCCAAAAAGAAAAATCACAACAAAACGCCCGCCTACAGATATAGAGAAACTCTCTGTAGTGCTAACTAGGTGGGTAGGCTCCACACGCTCGCTCATAGCACACACGGTGTTTTTTGTGGTCATGATGCTTCTCGCCATATCTGGTGTCGGATTTGATAAAGTATTGCTCATACTTACCACCATAGTTTCTTTGGAAGCTATCTATCTTTCCATTTTTATCCAAATGTCCGTAAACAGGCAGGCCAAGAGATTGCGCGAAGTTTCAGAAGACATTGTAGAAATACAAGAAGATGTGGAAGAAATACAAGAGGACGTGGAGGAAATCCAGGAGGACGTGGAAGGTATAGAAAAAGATATAGACGAGATACAAGAAGATGTGGAAGACATAAACGAAGACGTGGAAGATATAACTGAAGATGTTGGAACTTATGAAAAAGAAGACAAAGCTAGAGACGAAGCGCTAATGTCCCACATACATGACAAGCTTGCCGAGCTTATCCAAGAAGTGCAGATGCTGAAAGATAGCAAGAGAAAAGCTGCTACGCGAAAGACGACAAAAAAATAAGCCGCCAGAATTGTTCTGACGACTTACAATTTAAACTTTAAAAATTAGCTTACATAGCAAAGTGCTATGCGCTGTGATATGACAAGGGGGATGTTCTGCGGCAAGAGGGGCTGTAATTTCTGAGCTATACGCTGCAGAAGATTTGCGTTTTTTATATATCCAACTTCCGATATGAAGTTGCCGTCTTTATCCGCAAAGAAACCTGCATCTGCCGTTACCACCAGCATACTGCCGTCTTTGTCTACTTTGAATAAACTTATTACTGTTTGCATCATATTGTTATTTTGTTTTGAATTTCTGTTCTAGAGTGTATCATATACAAATACACTTGTCAAGCTAGCTTTTCAGAGAAAGCAGCGCTCCGCGAAGTATCCTCGGCTCCTTGCCCACCAAAGACACAACCATGGAAGGTAAGCCTTCACGCCGGCCGCCACTTATATAGAAATCAAGTTTTTTGCCAAAATAATTCTTGGCCGCTGTGGCAGTGGCGGCCGGCGGCATTCCCTGCGGGTTTGCAGACGGAGCAACCAGCGGGCCAGTTTTTGACAAGAGACCTATCAAGGCATCATCGGCTGGCAAACGAAATGCCAGCGTTTTGCCTCCTCGGTGTAAATATTCAAACTTTTTCAGAGCGCATTTCAGCACTACGCTCACCCTGCCTGGCCAAACACTTTTCAAGAATTTCTTTTGTTTCTCTGAAAGCTTCACCCCAAACTTACCCAGATCATTTATGGAAGAAATAAGGATGATAAAAGGCTTGTTTTCATCCCTCCCTTTCAGGCTATAAATCCTGCTTATAGCTTCTTCAGAGAAGGCCGAGGCCACCACTCCATAGAGGGTATCTGTGGGTAGAACCCCTGCTCCGCCGTTTTTCAGCACTTCTATAACCTTTTGCATACAAACTAAATCTACCACAAAGTGACTGTTTCCCCTTGTATTTTATAAGGTTTTAGCACTTGACTTTTTATTTATTATATGATACAATACCACTAAATATTAAAAACATAACAATGAATAAAAGCATCTTAATGTTTGCCTTGCTCGTGAATACAGATACCTCTGTGTGGCAAGCTATGAACTGATAAATTAGAAACAGCGTTATGTGCTTAAGCCCTCGCAAATAAAAACTTGTGAGGGCTTTTTGTTTTCCTATTGACAACATACCCACCATATGATAGTATGCCTACTAAACATATTTTAAAAATCTATAAAAATGAAGAAAATTTCAGCCTTTTGTCTTGCGGTGGCCATTTTCACTGCCGGCAATGCATACGCTCAACAGAAGCGCCTGCCCAACAACAAGTTTGTACTGAACCCCATCATGACAATGTCTATGGACCTTAGTAAAAGTATAGACGACCTCTTGGCATCTAAAGCCAGGGACGGGAGAACTTTTACTTTAGATGTAGATGGAACAATACATGGAATTAAATTTAGGCAAATTTATTTTCCTAAAAGTATCTCCCGATTCTCTGTTAATATCGTAGTGGTAAGATCATTGACAACAGATTATTCGATACCAGAAATCACCGAAGAAATGGCAGACATTGGCTTACGTCCAGCAACCGTGCAAGAGCTTGTGACATTTGCATTAGAGTATCCGCAGCTCTTGACTGAGCTAGAAAATGTAACAAGTACCAGAGAACAAGAAGATATGCCAGATGAATATCCTATGGTTGTATCAGACGCTAATAGCGGCAAGCTCTGGGCTATAACAGCAATCTTTGCCAAAGAAACCACAAACCGCTACTACCTTTTCATAAGGGAGAAAGGGGATGAGAAATGATACAAACAGAAAGGAAAAGACCGACTAATTTGGTTGGGCTTTTTTATATTCTAAACTCAATTACATCTCCATCTTTTACGACGTATTCCTTGCCTTCTGTGCGGACTTTGCCTTTGGCGCGGGCATCAGCGTAGCTGCCAGCAGAGATAAGTTCTTGCCAGTTTACAACTTCGGCACGGATGAATTTGTCGCGAAAATCCGTATGTATAGCAGTACCAGCAACAGGCGCAGTAGAATGCTTTGCTATAGTCCAAGCACGGGTTTCGTCTTCTCCTGTCGTAAAAAAAGTTTCCAAGCCCAGCAATTCATAGCTTGCCTTTATCATTTCCTCAAATCCTTTTTCAAATACAGCATCTATTACCACATATTTACCCGGAATATTCTGTACTACTTTATCTACTACATTTTCAGAAACTTCAGATGCATTTAGCGCATAAAGTATGGGCTTCATAGAAAGCAGGTTCATGCCCTTAACCATCTTTTTCTCTTCTTCATCCAGCTCTGCAGCTGTCGCAAGCCGAGATTCTGCCAAAACTTTCTCTACTTTTGAAAGCACAGCTTCCTCGGCTATAGCAGCTTTGTCTCCGCGCTTCACATCTTTTGACAAGCTACCAAGGCGCTTGGTCACAGTTTCCAAGTCGGCAAGTATCAGCTCCAAGTTTATAACAGATATATCGTCCAATGGGTCAACTTTGTTCGCTACATGGATAATATCTCCATCTTCAAACACACGTACCACTTCTAGTATCGCATCTACCTCGCGGATATTTGATAGAAATTTATTGCCAAGCCCTTCCCCTTTTGAAGCACCCGCCACAAGACCAGCAATGTCCACAAATTCTATCACCGCCGGTATAGTTTTTTTGGATTTTGAAAATTCTGAAAGCTTGCCAACGCGCTCGTCTGGCACAGGTACAATACCCACAGACGGATCTATGGTGCAAAATGGATAGTTTTCTGCCGGCACGCCTTTTTTCGTCAAAGCATTGAACAAGGTTGACTTGCCGACATTTGGCAAACCGACAATTCCAATAGAAAGCGAGGTAGACATATACTTTACTGCCCTAGCACTTTTTGGAGTTCTTCTTTATACTTTTGAGTCACAGCCATAGTGGCGTGCATTTGGCTCATACCGCCTTTTACTTTTTCTTGAGTTTCCTTTGCAATCTTTTGGAAAAGCTCTGGGTTAGAAGAAACTGCCTTTATAATCCTGTCTTGTTCTGCCTGCGGCATACCTTTCAGCTGGCGCTTAAGCATCTGCTTCATTAAAAATTCTTTGAACATAAACGTAATTCTAAGCTATAATACGCTATATGTCAAAACAGGACGAGCTGGCACAAATACACAAGAAATGGCTGGCGGGGTGCATTTGTAAACTGAGGCAAACCGCAACTCAAGGTGTTCCAGGAGACGGCAATGCAGAGAGTGAGGTTGTGTTCATAGGGGAAGCGCCCGGCCGTGATGAAGACAAGCAAGGTGTGCCTTTCGTTGGCGCGGCCGGGCGCTTCCTTTCAGAAATGCTGGACAATATAGGAATGAAGCGCGAAGATATATACATCACAAACATAGTAAAGTACCGCCCACCAAACAATCGCGACCCATTGCCAGAGGAAATATCAGCCTGCAAAGAATGGTTGCACGAAGAACTGGCGCTCATAAAACCCAAACTTATAGTATTCCTTGGCAGACACTCTATGAACCACTACTTCCCGCTAGAAAAAATATCTCAGGTACACGGTAAATTGCTTATACGAAACACAAGTTTGGGAAGGCAGCATTTCTTGCCACTGTACCACCCTGCTGCCGCACTATACAATGGCAGCATGAAAGAAACTTTGATGGAAGACTTTGAAAAGATACCGCTTATTCTAAAAAAGATAAATTCTGGAGAAAAATAGCTATTCATCTTCCCTCCCTTCTAAAGAAAGACAAGTCACGCATGTCTCGCAATTCTTCTCTCCTTCTCTCCACACACTGAAAGCTTTTTTAATAGGTAGAATAGAAAGGAAATATCGTAAGTCTATCAGGGTTCGCACACACCATCCGTTCTTGCCGGAAAAAACAATTTTTCCTATTTCCACTATTGCCCACTTGCCACCGACAGGCAACGCATGAGCTACTGCCTTTGGTTTGTAAACAAAATTTTTCTTTTTGCCCTTTATGCGGGCATATATAACTTTTGCCACAAAGCGTGCATCGCGGATGGCTGTCTGAGCAAAGCCTGCAAACCTTGTGTCTGCACCGTCTCCAACTACAAAAACATTTTTTTGCCCCAAGGCCTCTAGCTCATCTGTCACCACAACCCTGCCATTTTTTGCAACCTGCAGCCCAAAAGCAGACGAGTAGTAATGAGAAGCGCGAACGCCTGCTGTCCAGACTATGGTCTTTGAAGGTATTTTCATGTGGTCTGTCTGTATACTACCAACATCTTCGCTCAAAACTTTTTCTCCAACATGCACATGCACGCCGAGCTCTCGCAAACGATTCTCAGCCTTTTCGCTTACATGCTCTGGCAATGAGGGCAGTACTCTGTCTGCTCCTTCCAGAAGAATTATAGATACATGCTCTTTCTTTACTTCATGCGCCTCGGCCAATTCTTTGGTATATCGAGCAAGCTCCCCAGAGAGTTCTACTCCAGAAGCCCCGCCTCCCACTACAACAATTCGCAAAGCACTCTCCATGTCTTCTACTCTTGCTGCAGCATGATTTCGAAACATTTCATGTAAATGATTTTTCAGTCGCAAGGCATCGTTAATAGATTTGAAAGAAAAGGAATTTTTTTCTATACCAGGGATATTGAAATACGATACCTCCGAACCAATGGCCAGTATCAAATAGTCATATTTGTATTTTGATCCGTTTATACCGATAACCATCCTTTGTTCAAAGGAGAAAGAGACTACTTCGTCTGTCACTGTATAAACATTGGTATCTTCAAATATATCTGAGAGCTGAATACAAACTTCCAGCGGACTTTTGCCGGCAACGGCCCTATAAAACATAGGGTAATATTCAAAGTGAGTATTTTTAGACAGCAGAGTAATAGAAGCATTCTTTAAATGCATTCGTGAAATAGAAAGAGCAGCTTCTATGCCAGCAAAACCTGCTCCGACGATGAGTATGCGTATGTGATCTTTATTTTGCATTTACTATTCAACGATCGTGATATCTTCTGCATTTGACGGCACAGCATTCCTTTGCTTGCGCCTAAAGTACAAAGTAGTGATGGAAGAAACTGTAACGATTATCGCAAGAGCGAATATGCTAAGTATAACAGACTTGTTGCTTGTCTTTATGTTGGTATCTCCAATACTTGCGGAAAGCGGATTGTAATCCGGATCAGCATTTGGTATTTGTGCCGTAGTGACAGGTGCAAGAGAAGCAGAAACAGTTTGAACAGTAAGAGAACGAGGAGAGGTTGTTTGCATTTTTATCGCTTTTGGTGCAGGAAAAATAGAAGCAGATAAACCATCTTTTGTTTTGAGTTCTACTGGCGTACCAGCATTCACAAGGCCAGTTATCTCGTGTGCCAAGAAAATTGTCCCGCCAGGCAGAATGATAGTGTGGAACGGCAAAGTAAAAGTTTCCCCACCAGAAACAAGCACCCAGTTTGTCAGGTCAAATTCTTTCGTATCTGCGTTTTTCAAAATAATATCGCCATCTTTATCAAAAGAAGCAATAGAGATTTTGTGGTCTTCTATCTTTATGACCAGCCTGTCAGACAGATCCGGTATAGTGCTGACCATGTACGGGTTGAAAAAGTAGTCCAGATTTATGACATATTCACCCGCGGAGTAGTAAATATGCGAAACTTTTTCATTGGTATCTTTCGTAACACTTGCTCCATCACCGAAGTTCCATATGAACTTACCGCGGAACACTGTCTCGCCTGTAGCCTCTAAAACTTTAGGCTCAAAAGTTATCTTGGAGCGAGTAGAAGCCAGCGTCTTGCCTAAAATTTCTGCTGAGCGCTTGGCCACAGTTGGCTCTATCTTTGTCAATGTAGTAGCAGTCATACTTCCACTACTGCTTATACTTGTACTACCAATTGCTCCGTTAGCATTCCCACCTGAAGCATTTGTATCTGAAGACGTAGCATTTATAGCACCAGGTGTCGGCGTAGCTATGACCCAGCTATCGCCATTTTTCTGTAAAGATTTTCCCGCGCTAGTACCAGACGTATCTGCAATATAGGTGACCTGGTCTACAATATTATTGGTTGTATTTTTTATAGCCAAAGTTTCTCCTAGATCATTATTCAAAGAAAAACTGGAGTCAAATATAATACCAGAAAAATTGGGCCAGTCTGCACGGAATTTTGCGATGTTGTCTACAATGACTGCATAGCCACCGGCAGGCACAGAGCTTTCTGTCTCTGGATTTAGAGAATGGTTGGTATTAGTTTCAAAGAATTTATATCCTGAAAGATCTACGGAAACAGAGCCATCATTAAAAATCTCTATCCACTCTCTGTCAGTGTCTGTGCCATCTAAATCGTACATGATCTCGTTTATAACGATAGTTGCATGAGCCAACACTGGAGATAATAATACAAACATTATAATGAAAGTATTCGTTATAAATTTTTTCATGGTATTTATGTTATTGTTCTAAAATTTTCCGCAAAACATCTTTGGGGACTTCTTTTATTTTTTCTTCTGTCTTTTTCGTCACTTCTTCGGCCAAATTTTCTTGTTTTACTTCTTCTTTTGGTAAGTTTGGAGTGAAGCCCTGGGATGGCGCCGGCTTCTCTTCCTCGGCACCAGCTGCGATATCGCTTTCAATACTTGTCTCTTCAGCCGCAACCCTATCAACATTCATATAAGAAGCCGGCGCCACAGAAACTCTTGCTGCCATAGCTTTGGAAATAGCATCTTTCAGCAAAGACACAGACTCTGGACTGCCCGCCTTTTTCATATTTCGCGCTACAGAACTCTGGCTTTGAGTACTTTCAAGCGAGCGCAGAGAAACGCTCTTTTCATCAGCACCCTCGGCTATTTTACTGTCCGTTATTGGCTCTTTTGGTTTATGAAAAACTTCATAACGGTTTTTCTTTATTAAAATCGGTTCAGGTACAAGAATGGATCTTACAGTACCCCCCTTATCCACAGATGCAGGCAAAACTCCAGACAGCGCTTCATTCAAGGCAGACTTTATATTTTCTGGGTTCATATCTGCCTTGCGCTTTTTCTCTTGGGCGATTTTTTCTTCTTGTTGACGGCTAACCTCTTGCTCTTTCTTTATTGACGACAAATGCTCTGTTTTAGCTGGAGCTATTTCACCAGACTTTATCTTTGCCAAATCTTCCCTACAGTACACCGGTCTGCCTGCCGTAGGTTCAAATGGAAGCCAGATTTCCTTGCCGCATATAGCGCAATTGGCCTTAAACTTTCCCTCTTTTTCTTTTTCACTTATTTCCTCTGCTGGCGGAACTTCCCCTTCTGCAAGCACCACGCCGCCCTTGGCAGCACTCCAAGAATTTATTGTTTCTTCTATGACAGCGCGAGGCATGGTATATAGCTCGCGCGATCTATCCACTATCTTTTCTATACTTACCGGATTACCGGCAAACCTAAGCGGCGGTATAGTAGTAGCTGAGAAAGGCCTTGATGTAAAACCGTCCACCATCAGCTTCAGGTATATATTGTAGTTTGGTAAAGCCACTAAGTCCTCTGGTGTTATCTCCGGCGCAAACTCTTGCTCCAGAAACTCTGCATCCTGTGCGCCTACGCGAAAAGTAATCATTGTGCCCACATTTCCAAATACTGCATCTCGCACTGCTGTGCCATTGGCTGTAACCAGCTGGTTTGTATATTGGTGGGCAATTATAAGATTTAGTCTATACTTTCTAGCTTCTGACAAAATAGACGCAAAAGAATCTGTAACGAAGTTCTGGAATTCGTCCACATATAGATAGAAGTCTTTTCTTTCTTCTTCTGGCACACGTACGCGCTCCATAGCTGCCAATTGTATTTTAGTGATAAGCATTCCTCCTAAAAGAGCTGAATTGTCTTCTCCTATTCTTCCTTTAGAAACATTTATCAAAAATATCTTACCGCTATTCATCACATCAAAAACATTAATTGTAGACTTTGCCTGTCCTACCACATTCCTAACGATGGCACTGGAAAGGAATTGCCCTACTTTATTTTGGATCGGCGCGATCGCTTCATTCCTAAACTGGTCTCTCCACTGCTCGTACTCATGCACCCAAAAAGCCTTTACCACTGGGTCCTTCAAATTTCCAATGATTGTTTTTCTATAATCTTTATCAACCAGGAGACGCGGTATGCCGAGAAGTGTAGTCCCGGGAGTATCCAGCAATGCCAAAATAGCGTTATTCAAAATGTACTCCATTCTTGCGCTCCAAGCATTTGCCCAGATTTTTGTAAAAATACCCATGAGCCCAGATGCCACCAAATGCTTGTACCTTTCGTCTTCAAGCTCCAAGACATTGAACCCTACATGATAGTCCGTATCTGCCGGGTTGAAGTATATAACATCATTCAAACGATGCTCTGGGATAGAAGCTAGTATCCCCTCTACCAGCTCTCCGTGCGGATCCACGACACATACACCTTCGCCGTTGTTTATATTTTGAATTATCATATTGGAAAGCAGCGCAGACTTTCCAGTACCAGACTTTCCAAGCACATACATGTGCTGACGACGGTCTCTTCGCTTTATACCAAACAGCTGGTTGCTCCCGCGAAAATTCGTCCTAGCAAAGTAGGTTATATCTCTGTTGTGTGGTAATCCATTTATGTCCATTTCTCAGATTATTATACCGTGAGTTGTATCTATCGCCTAGTGACTTTGCGTTCCAATATTTGGCTTGTCCCTATACCAACAAAAAGTATTGCTGCATACAAAATCATTGCTTCCTTATAAGCAACTGGTATGGCAGAAACAGAACCAAGTATGAATGCCAGCAGCCAAGATATGATAGATACTGCACCGAAGGCAAAAGACCATCTGCGAACGCGAACGTATTTATTGTCTGGATTATCCGAAGTAAAAGTCATTTTTGGTAAAGCTGGATGAACTATGAAATGGAAAAGTGCACCATTTAGTACGATCACCAGTATGACTGTAACTTTTGTTAAAAATTTGGATGAGGTAGCGTAAATTTCTGGTGCAGAAAAGAATAAACCGACACCTGAGAGTACAATAAATATCAAGCTTATCCAGACTATCTGAGACAGAGTAGATAAAACTTTGTTTTCTGTTATATTTATCTTTTTATCTTTTATAAAAGTGTTAAAAAGAACATCTGATACAAGAGCAGCACCCATACCAAAAATAACAGAGAAGACATGCGCTATCACAAAAACTTTTTTATACTGCACAAAAAATGAGACAATTTCTTCCATCTAGGGATTATACCACAAGGAAACTATATCTTTTTCTTTATAGGATGCAAATGCGATGCTATGCCAACTGCACAAGCAATGATAACCAAGTTTTTTATGATGTACTGCCCTTCAAGCGTGGGGGTTAGAAATCCCTGCCAAGTTTCTTGCGGCAGAAACACCAACGGCCCAAAAGTTGTCACCATGTGTATAAGCAAAAGAGGAATGACTATTCGCTCAAGACCTTTGACAAGGAAAAGAATTCCTATAAGACATTCAAACAAACCGAATCCACCCAGAAATGTATTGAACGACATGAAGTGAATTGTCTCCTCAAATAATCTTTGCACCACGCCACTTGCGGGGCTTAAACCAATTACCTTTAATATTCCGAACCAAAAAAATACCACAAATATCCCGATGCGCGCAGACGGCACAGCTATTTTCTTGAAGAAATGTATAAGTTTTATGTCTATATTTCGTAGTGACATAGTTACATTTTAGCATTTTTTGGAATGCGCGCGTAGTATGGGTTCCGCCAAAGGCAGACAGGATGGGAAGGAATGTGGCTGGCTTCGGCTTTTTGTTTTGAAAAAATCAGCGGCTATTATCATATTTCTTTACCTATCAACAAAACTTAAGGACTCTACAACAATACCCATTTCCGAAAAAAGCGGCATAGCATTTCCAGATGAAAGATTGGTAATGCTTAAACGATATTTATCGTTCGGAGTATTAACAACTGTCCACATTCCGCCGCGGGTGTATACAGCATTCTGTCCATCAATGAGAGTTTTGTAGTAATCACCATAATTTTCTTTTGAATACCCTCCGTCATTCAAAAACCACTCTTCCGCGGTCATTTGCTTGTCATTTTCGGCGACACTTATAATTATTTTATCGTTGTCGTCCTGTTGATTGCTATCCTTTACAGAAAGCACGATCCGACATGTGCTATCGCAAAAATTGGAAACTTCTAAATGAGACGGATACTCAAAAGAAAATCCAAAATCACTTTTGTATACTTTAAAGGTCTTTTCATACTCGGAGTATTCCTCGGTCATACCTATACTTGGAATAGAAACATAATCGCCAGATTGATCTTCAGCGACATTGACAGCGCGATTTTGGCTTCCGCAAAATCGCTCCGCTTCTTTAATTCCGAACAAGTTTCGTATGGTGGACCCTAGCGGATTCGAACCGCTGACCTCCTCTTTGCAAAAGAGGCGCTCTACCAACTAAGCTAAGGGCCCAATCTTGTGTTTTAAATATCTTCGCCCAGCAGCAGTTTTGAAATACAATTCTCTTTTTCGCGCCTCTTGGAAATCTGCAAATTCCTCTGTGTACACAACTTTTATCTCGGACATCTTGCTAGTTGTCACGGTATGTCCAGACTTGTGGTCATGCAGCCGCTTGCGCAAATTGCTTGTCATGCCTTTATATAACTTACCATTTTTATCTCTTAAGACATAAACTGTATACATTTTGCAAAAGAGGCGCTCCCCGCCCGTGCCGAACGCACGTTCGGGCGGGTACCAACTAAGCTAACGGCCCAAATAAAAACAGTCAGATTTTACCTTATGTAGAAGCAAAAAGCAACCTATACTGCGCTGTACTCAGACACCGCTTGGTCGAGCACATGTTCTACAAACTGCGACATAGACACACCAACCGCAGAAAGAGCTTGCGGCACCAACGAGTGCTCTGTAAGTCCAGGCAAAGAATTCACTTCTATAAAGTACACTTCACCGCGCGGATTTATTACAAAGTCGCTGCGTGAATAGTGACGTAAGCCAAGCAGCTGGTGCACACTACGCGCCAGAACTTGAAGCATTTCTTTTTCTCTGGCAGTAAAACTGCCGCCGACAACTGTTCGCCCAGACAGAGAGTATTTCTGAAAATAATCGTACATTTCCTTTTTGTCTTTCAATATCTCTATAGGGACCAAAGCATACAACTCCTCTCCGCGCAGACCTTCTACTACCCCAGCTGTTGCCTCCTTGCCTTCTATAAATTCTTCTACGATGAGCGCGTCTCCATACGACAATGCTTTGGATATGGCTCTGCCAAGCTCTGGCAATGTCCGAGCAAGCACTATACCAAGAGATGATCCCCCGGAAACAGGCTTCACTATCCAAGGCGGAGGCGCAGAACGAAAGACATATCCTGCCTGCTCTGTTGCATAATCTGAAATAGAAATACCACTTGCTGTGTCGTATGGGTTTACAATGTAGTCCTGTGGCACTTTTATGCCGTGCATTTTTACTTTTTTCTTTGCAAGATTTTTCTCCATTGCTAGTGCGGACGGAAATGCGTGGCTACCTGTGTATGGTATGCCGTTCCTATGCAAGAAGCTCGCCAAAGTACCGTCTTCTCCCGAGCCGCCATGAAGGGCGTTCCATACTATGTCCACGCTTTCCTTCAGCTTCTCCAATGTTACAGGCAAGCCGTTCAAATGCCAGTCGCCATTTCTGGTTACAAGCATATCTAGCGCTTTGTATTTGTCTTGCGGAAGTCTTGATATGGCTTCGAGCACCTGCGCACCAGTGCGCAAAGAAACTTCGTACTCGTCGCTCATGCCACCACGCATCACTCCTACACGAATCATAACTTCATTATACTGCTACAAGTAAAAAAGAAAAAGCGCGCTTAGATGCTGTGCATATTCTCATGCAAGGTTTCTATCTTTGAAGCGAGTACGAAGTCTGCCTCTGACAAGCTGCCTATAGCGTGAGTATAAATTTCAATGCGAAGTTTGTCATAAAATATATGCATGTCCGGGTGGTGACCTTCTTCTTCAGCGATATCTGCCGCCGAGTCTACAAAATGCATGTTTTCAACAAAATTTTTGAATGTATAAACCCGCTCTATAGACTTTCCGCCCTCTGTCAGATGCCAGCTTGGCATTAGGTCAAGATATGCCTGCACATCTTCCGCAGAAACAAGCAGAGTTTCCTTATCGCACGCAGCACACCTTTTCTTTGATAAATTTTTCATGAAAGCTATTTTGCAGATTTTACTTCAGAGATATGACGGATGATGGTGTTATATATTATAAGCACATCAGAGTCTTTGCTGTTTGTATAAACAGGCTCTTGTCCTATGCAAAGTGAAGCGCGAATGTTACTGCAAGGCTCCCCGCCGCCAACCACAATAAAGTCGTCTTGATTTTTCTTTTCTTTTGGAGAAAGGGTGAAAGAAACAACTTGGCTCTTGGTATCAGATGTAGCGCGATTTTCTTCTAAAGTCCAACTGTTTGGATATCCAAAAAGCTTGCCCTGCCAGATGTAGCTTTGCCATGGACCAGAAGCATCGGAAGGAAAAGATGCTGGAAGGTCTACATGCTTTGCAGCTTCTTTGTTGTGGCGCGAGACGAAAATATAATTCAATACAAAAAGCGCAACAAAAATACCGAGAAGCATAACAATAGACTTTCTTCTAGAGTGTCCCTTAAACATGCTTACATATTAACACAGAGTTTTATACAAAAGAAAATAAAGATCTATGGACCATGGAATATTTTTGATATACTGTGGCAATGAAAATGAACCCTGAAGGCAGACGAGAGCTTGCTACGCCAATATACCAGCAAGATTATGAAGGCGAAAAAAATATTACAAAAGAACAAATAGAATTTCGTGCATTACGCACATGTGTTCCAGCATGCCTTTTTATGCTTGGAGCAGAAGAAGGATATTTTGACGGAGCAGAAGCTGTAAAGAACTACCAAACATACATAAACAATCTAGACTGGACGGATTTTGATATGGAACGTGGATGGATAAGACCAAACCTTGCACAAAAACTACGTAATCTTTATGGTATGGAAATTGTGTCATGGAGAGAGGGCGTAGAACCAGATATAGAAAAAATGAAACAGGCTGGATATCTAAACTCAGAAAAAGAGGAAGCATTTTTCAAAAACACTGTGTATGGTAAAAAACTCGCTGAAATAGTACAAAGTGGGTATCCTGTATTAGTAGGCGTGAAACCAGGCTTTGGAACAAATAAACAATCTCACGGTGTTATTATTTTGTCATGGACAAATGAAGAAGTTGTAGTTCAAGATCCAGACAATCGTAATCCAAAGAATATATATACTCCAGAGTACATAGAATCATACCTTAACCCAAATGGTGGCGGATACACGATAGTCTTACCAAAAGAAAAATAATTACGATAAAGAAGACAGGGTATCTAAAAAAATGTTCAGAGCTTCTCATTTCCGTATTGGTGCGCAGGGGGAGATTTGAACTCCCATACCCTTGCGAGTGCTACCACCTCAAGGTAGTGCGTCTACCAGTTTCGCCACCTGCGCAATTAGAGACTCCTCCCAGCGGCGCTGGGAGGAGCTCTTTTTATTCATTAGAATTTTCTGCAACCTCTGGAGCTTCAACTTCTGTTTCTTCTGTTTGAGTAACAACAGAAGACTTCATCTTGCGGCGGACATCACGGGCAGCTTTTTCGCGAATGTAGTACAGCTTGCTGCGGCGAGCACGAGATTTCTTAACTAACTCTACCCTGTCAATGTTTGGAGAAAAAAGCGGGAAAATACGCTCCACACCTACACCACCAGAAACTTTGCGAACTGTAATAGTAGCCCCGGGCTCTGTGCCATGCTTGCGTGCCAAGACCAAGCCCTCAAAAGCCTGCAAGCGTGTCTTGCCTTTTTCTATAATTTTAGACCAAACACGGATAGTATCCCCGGATTTTATATCCATTTTCTTGCGAGAGTCCACGTCCACGGGTGTGAATTTAATAGTTGTTGTTTGCATATATGTTCTACGACTTTAGCATAGATTTCGTGCCTACGCAAGCGCTTTAGTAAAGAACGCCGGCAACGCAGATTCAAAGCGTTTTTCCTTTCCAGACGGCAACACAAGCTCTAGGGAAAAAGCATGCAAAGCAAGCCTGCCTACACTTTTTGGGCAAATATCCTTTGTGCCATACAAAGCATCACAAACCACTGGATGATTAAGATACTTCATATGTACGCGTATCTGGTGCGTGCGGCCAGTCTTTGGGAAAACGTGCAAATATGTGCATTTTTCCCCGTCTATTTCCCCTCTTTTGTGTACTCTATAATAAGTCAGTGCGTCACGAAGCTCCCCGCGCGTACCGCGCCCGGCAAGCCATTTACGGAAGTCTTTTTTGCTTCTGCCTATCGGCACATTTACAGACCCGTCGTCATCTTTTATGTTGCCCCAAACAAGCGCGTGGTAAAGTTTGCGCACAGTTCTGTCTTTGAAAGACTGCTTCAAAAACTCAAAGCTTTTTTTATTTTTGGCAAGGATAATAACTCCGGAAGTTTCTTTGTCTAACCTGTGCACTATCCCTGGGCGGTATATTTTCACCTTTTTGTTGGTCTTTGGATCAAGTACCTCCAGCGGCTCGCCGACATTTTTCATCCTAGGATACTCTGCAAGTACTATGTCAGCAAGAGTGTCTTCCCCGGCACTGTGTAGGGCATTGCGCCCATCGTCATGCACCAAAAGCCCGGCTGGCTTGTCCAAAACTAGCACATCTTTGTCTTCGTAGATAACAGGTATCATATGGTGCATAATATCTGATAAAAAATAAAAGTAAACATAAAGCCGCCATGTCCTTGGCGGCTTTCTCCATTTTTTCATTAAACTTTTACCGAGCTTTTTACTAACTTCGAGCAGAAATTGTAGTTAAGCGCTTCTTCTGCACTTATTTCTTGGCCGGACCTGTCATATTTTATGATCTCATCAACAGACAGTTTTGTGTGATCAGCAAATATTTGCGCCCACTCACTTCTGGCAGCAATCAGAATTTCATTTTCTTTTTGCAGACTGTCCAGGAAACGTCCTGTTTCAGCATAGCCAAGCAAAATTCCCTTTTCTACAGCTTTGTATGGCAGGTCTATGATAACCTTGCATTCCGGATCCAGAGTTCTGAGACTTCTCATTGCTTGGAAATATACCAGTAGCCCAGCGGACGCGACATATTGCTCGCCATGAGTTTCCAGCATGACCCAGTGGTCCATCCTTAATTCATAAAGGAGTCCAACGATTTTAATCGCAGCATTTCCATCACCCCCCGGAGAGTTGATATGCAACCTTAGATGTTTTGCCGAGATGATCTCAGGCTTTCGTTCGTTTAATAGTTCAAAATGGTTTGGGCATATTTTGCCCGAAATCTCCATTTCAATACAACTTTTACCCATATGTTTATTGACTTTTAGTTTGCACTATGATAGCATAAAAAACATTATAAGTCAAGTAATAATATAATTTTATGGAGAATATGGAAAATAATATGAATTCTGAGGGTAATATTGCTCAACAAGCAACACAAGAAGAAGAAACTAATAAAGGTTCGAAGGAAATGATGACTTTGCCAGATGGGACAGTTGTTGATGTTACAGACAAAACACCCGAAGAAAAAAGAGAGATTTTGAATTCTTATCGCGAAAACTAAACTTGGTAAAAATACAAAAAGTACTCTTTAAAGAGTGCTTTTTGTATTTTATATTATACTTCACCTTTCAAATATCTTTTGCGTTCTTCTGGTAAAAATCGCTCTATGGAATATCTAAGCATGGTGCGAGGCATACGTTTGTATCTAGGGGCAAGATATAAAACCAGTTCACTTTTTGAAACTCTTTTACCAGCTTCGCGCAACATCCAACCAACAGCTTTTTGGATTAAATCCTCTTTATCATTCAATAAAATATCTGAGATTTTAAAAGTATCTTTTAGATTACCAAGCTTTATATAATGAAAAGTTGAAACTATTGCAATCCTCCTTTCAAAAAGTTTTTTTGATTTTGCTAGTTTATATAAAATTTGTTTTGGCTTGTTTGCAAGGTATTGACCAACTATGTGTTCAGCTGAAACATCTACTAAGTCCCAATTGTTTACATTTTTAGTATTTGCAAGATACATATTAAAAATCTGTTTTTGTACTCTAGGTGTACCATTTTTAAATTGAGCAATCATTATTATAAGAGCAGAAAATCTTTCTTCGTGCCAAGGTGAATTCAGTAATTCTTCTACCTCTGTAATAGGCAGAGTCTTATATGGTCGAACAATCTTACGAACCAAAGGCACAGTCATTCCGAGAAATTTGTCACCTTCAGCATATTGCCCTTTTCCTGTCTTAAAAAATCTCATTAAAAAATCGGCTCTAGGAAAATCGGCAACACTCCTTAAACTCTTTTGTAAATCTATATACGATAGCTTCATAATATATAAGTGATGACATTGTATCACGAGCAAAAGATTGATGGCATAAAACTTGATAAATACAGAAAAATGAGTTATTCTTGTTTTGTTGCGCGGTTAGCTCAGTTGGTAGAGCAACCCGTTTACACCGGGAAGGTCGGGGGTTCAAGTCCCTCACCGCGCACCTTCGTCCCCGTAGTTCAATGGATAGAACAGGAGACTTCTAAGCTCTTAATAGAGGTTCGATTCCTCTCGGGGACACCGCGATTATAAACTAGAGAATACTCCACCTATTGCGTAAGCATAGTCCAATGATTCTTTGCGCGAAAGTGCTGGTAAATGTGTCTCTGTGTCCAAAACTCCATTCCACACATCCATATACTCTACACGCATTCGGAGTGCATGAGAAAGGTAGTCTTCAAGCCCTGGAAGCATACTCTCAGAGCCGGCAAGAGTAAGGTTTGATACGGCCTCGCGCAATCCGGAAACTTTTTTCATCTGCTCATGCCAAGATACTGCCGCCCTCTCTATGTCATCCTTCAATATGTGAGATGCTTGACCGATGATAGAAACAACTCTTCCATCCGCACCTGACTTCATGCCTTTTTCATTTTTTATAACTTCCCCGTCGTGTTCGCTTATGCCAAAAGTTTTTGCAATAGCAAGCGCAAGAAGCTCTCCACCAAAAGCTGATGGTTTTGAATAAACCGCTGCGCCTTTAGAAACTAGCGATATATTTGCCTCCCTTGCGCCTATGTGGACAAAAATCTCTGGCGCATTGCGCCTCTCCAGCGTAAGCTTTGCGCGCAACGCTTCTTCTTCGTAAAGTACTTGTGACACACCAAAGCCTGATTGAGCAACTATTTTTCTGTATACATCTTTCTCTCTTTTAACTTCACGCAAGCTGTAACCGGAGATTTCTGATGAAGCAGGTATTACCAACACCACACGGTGCTTGCCAACCTTTTTTTTCATTTCTTCTAAAGCATTTCTGAGCTGGTTTTCATTTTGAATTCCGGCACGGCTGATAGCGCCGAGATGGATGCGTATTTTCATGTGGCTGTCGTATTCCAAGTCGTAAGAGTTGCGCTTCAATTTGATAAAATACAAATATTCGCGCGAGATATGCAATGCAGAAAAAGAAGATGGGCCAAACCATGTTCGGATTTTTGGGAAACGATAAGGTTCTACTTTCATCTTCTATAGTATACGACAGATCAAACTTCTGGTGAAGAGGATTTTCTATATTTCTCGCGTAAAAACTGCACAAGTACTGACCCGAAAGAAAGCAAGATAACGATAAGAACTGTCGGTGCAATATATTTCTCTATATTTGGTATCCGTGACCCAAAAAAGTATCCAACAGAAGGTATAAGTACTGCCCAAAATGCTGCGCCGGAAATATTAAAAAAAGAAAACTTGCTGTACTTCATCTGTCCTATCCCAGCCACAGTCGGAGCAAATGTGCGAATAATCGGTATAAACCTTGCAAAAAAAATAGTTTTTGCTCCATGCTTTTCATAAAAATGCTCCGCTTTGGCTATATACTCCCTTTTAAAAAAGAAAGAGTTTTTGCGTGTAAACAACGAGATGCCGGCGCGCTTGCCGATGGCATAGCCAACTATATAGCCAAGCGCGCCGGCAAAAAAAATGCAAACTATAGCTGCCCAAAGCGGAAATGCTCCTTGTGCCGCCAAAACTCCTGTTGCTAAAAGCAAGGTGTCTCCGGGCAGAAAAAACCCAGCCGGAAAACCTGTCTCTGCAAAAATGATAGCAAAAACTCCAAACAATCCGAGTGAACGTATTAGAAACTCCGGATCAAGAAACTGCATCATACGCTAGCGAACCCTAGCACCAGCATCTACCGGATCTTCAGGAACAAGGAAAACCGGCCTTCGCTTACCTTCCGCATCTTCCACTCCATCGACCGCCATCAGCATCCCGTGTGACTCTGCTCCGCGTATTGTCCTTGGCTCTAAGTTCACAATATAAAGCACTTGCTTGCCGACAAGTCCAGCAAAATCAGGATAATATTCTCGGATACCAGAAACTATCTGACGTATATCTCGCTCCGGCTCCATGGTTCCACCATCTGGCATCTTCATGCCAAAGTCTATCTGGCAGCGCAAAAGTTTATCTGCACCCTCCACAGGCTCTACTTCTCGGATAGTGCCGATGCGAATATCCATTTTTTTAAATTCATCATAAGAAACATGTTCAGTTTTTTTATTTTCATTTTCCATACATTTTTCTTTTTATATCTATATACCTTTGCAATATAACAGCAGCAGCCTTAGCATCCACATTTGTAGTTGCTTTCACTTTCGTTTTCCTTGCAGATTTTGCTTCTTTGCCTTGCCTGCCATGAGCTTCGTATGAAGAGAATGCTTCATCTGCCAGCTCTACTGGTACCCCACACACACTTTCCAGCTCCTGTTTGAAATTCAATATCAAAGACTCAATAGCGTTGGAGCGCTCGCTTCCGCTCCTGCCATCCCCTATCACAATCTTCCCCACCCCTTTCTCTTTTGCAAGAGCATTCAAAACTTGTGGTAAAGAAACACTTGTATCAAGCGTGTCGTACGGAAAAGCTATAACTCCGCCATCGTCCGATATTGCTACGCCTGTGCGCCTGGCTCCATAGTCCACACCCAAAAGCTTCATATCTAACAGATTAACACATTTACGAAATATAAAAAATACATTGAAAAAAGGACAATATATGATATGATGTCGGCATGGATCATCTTTTTACAAGCATTGCCATTTTGGCTCTCACTTTGTGGGTGCTAGTATGGAAAGGCTACGCTCTGTGGACAGCTTCAAGGCGTAACGAGCGGGCATGGTTCATAGTTTTACTGGTGGTAAACACAGTTTCTATCCTGGATATCTTCTATATATTCCAGATAGCCAAAAAAACTAGAAAAGAAGTGTGGAGCGCGCTAAATCGCACAATCTTTTCTATAGGCGAATTCAAAAACCGCAAAAAGCGCGCAAATACAAGCGAGACAACAGTATAAAAAACAAGCGAAGGAGGTGTGGCTGAGTGGTTGAAGGCACCTGTCTTGAAAACAGGAGACCATGAAAGTGGTCCGTGAGTTCGAATCTCACCGCCTCCGCCAATTTTCACTTTTTGTGAAATCGTAAGAAACAGCCTCGGCGCAAAGCGCCTCGGCATGGTATTTTTCCGCAATTTTGAAGGCATTTTTGAAATCCAAAACCAAAGTGCGGTCGGCAATGCGGAAGTTCGAACCAATCTTTTTGAGAAAATCCCGAATCCTTTCGGGATTTTCTTGTTGAGCGTATTTTTCGGCTTGGTTGGCGTCTTTTAGAAAGGCAATGGCAAGTTCGAACCGATTATTGCTCTTTCGCCCAAAAGCGGAGATTTTTTCTTCCAAATCCTTTTTAGCGAGAATGAGCTTGTGCTTTTTAGCGGTATATTCCGCTTGCGACAAATTGCCGTCCAGTTGCAAATCAAGCAAGCGATCAAGTTTTGTTTCTATCTCTACAAGCTCATCTCTCGCTTTTTGGGCGAAAGAGCTTTCCGCTTGGGCAATTTTCATTTTTTC
>ERZ724505.277-NODE-277-length-35849-cov-5.137006_pt1 | contig 35849 bp, 38 predicted proteins | sample MGYA00376038_ERZ724505 | MGnify/ENA primary metagenome ERZ724505 (study PRJEB28724, sample SAMN07190884) | wastewater metagenome | isolation source: effluent of sewage treatment plant in Hong Hong | place: Hong Kong | collected 2016-03-17 ...
TTTAAATAGATACCAAAGTGCTTGAGGAGTTACTTTAGATAACAGAGCCTGACACAGTAAATGGTTTTACCTATACCAAAGATAATGTTGTATTAGAACTAGAAAAGCTTGCAAGCTTAGCACTTGCCGAGCAAGTAAACAGAAAAAAGGTACTTGGGGATTTGATGGAAGAAATGCTTATTAATGTGTTTGAGTCAGATAAGAACTTGTGGCCAAAGCTTGTTGATAAAGGTGTAGATCTACTTCTGAGAAAGCATGTAGCTGCAGTAGTCTTTGATCCAGAAGCACAAGCATTACTAGACAAGCACAACTTCTCTGGTCGAATTGTTGATCCTGTTGAAGGTGACTACGTCTTTGTTAACCAGACTAACTTGGGAGGGGACAAAACTAACTGGTTTGTGAACAAAACTGTAGATCATAAAATGGTACAAGAGGGCGATAAGATAAAGAGAACTGTAACAATCAATTATACCTATACTCAACCCGGTGCGGAATTTGCGCCATTTGTGAAAAGGTTTAGAGATTGGGTTAGAGTTTACACTCCAAAAGATTCAACTCTTATCAAGCTTACAGGCTCAGAAGATCCGGCAGGTGAAGGAGAAGAGAGAAATAAAAAATATTTCCATGGATTTATAACCTTAGGACCGGGAGAATCAAAGAGCATGACATTCGAGTACTATGTACCTAATTCTGTAATCCAGAACGGTGTATATAACCTGTACATTCAAAAACAACTAGCTATTGATACAGAAAAACACACAGTAACAGTTGACGGAGAAACCAAAGAAGTCATTCTGAATAAGCTTGACGGTAAGTACTCTAAGAAGCTTAAATAGGGCGTGAATAAATTTAACCTTGAGGCGTTGGTTCTTAAGAGCACTAATAGGAAGGATTACGATAAGGTCTATACTGTTCTTGCAAAAGAAGAAGGACTTGTAACTCTTTACGCTAGGGGTGTCAGACGAATTAAGTCGAAACGCTCTGGTAGTTTAGATACTCTTAATCATATAAAGGCGAAGGTATCAAAGAATGGTGAGTTTCTAACTGTTGACGAGGTATCTGTTATTAGTTCATTTGCATCAATTAAAAATTCCCTTCTTTCTCAATCTCATGCATTTTACCTGCTGGAGCTTGCCTATAGATTACTCAAAGAAGAGCCCCTTACGGGAGTTTTTAACCAGCTGATTATTTGTCTTACCAAGATTTCACAAAGCAAATCTGACCTACAATCTTACCTTACAGTGAATACTTTTGAAGTATACCTTATGGGTGCTTTAGGCTATGAAATAAATCTGGCAGAATGTGTACACTGTGGGAAGGTATTTTCAACAGATTGGACGTCCTTTAGATTTAGCGTTACCAATGGAGGTTTGTTGTGTCCTGAGTGTAGTAATAGTCTGCAAGGTATGCAGATAGAGCAAAAAACAGCTGAGGTTCTCTATTCCATTGGGTCAAATTTCAAATATAGACCAACTCGTCTTACCAAAGAGCATATCTATGCTGCAGATGATCTTCTCAAGCATTATGTGAAGAGTGTCCTAGAAGATAGCTTCAAATCAGCAAGAGTGTTTAAGAGGATTAGAGAGGTGCTGTAGTCAGTAGATGGAAAGGTTACACTCGTGTTGTTTTATTCTGTAAGTTAGGAAGAAATTATGCCTGAAGTATTAGTAACGTATCTAGATCCTCGTGATAAAGCAATAATAGTTCTACCACCCCGAGAAATTATTATCGGTGATGTGACTATAGACATCGGAAAAATGGTATAACCGCAAACAGAAACGGTGAGCCATTTGATGTTCCACATCGAGTGAGAGAAGACGGTGTAATAGTGTTGCCTGCCTATAATGAAGAAGTTAGATTACCCTAGTACCTTTTGTTTAATGATTAATAACTCTTGACCTTGTGTAACAAGTTCTTTTGCCATGCCATCTAACATGTCATAGATGCGAGGAATTAATTCTAGTCTGTTTTCAACTGATGAAAGTTTTGTTTCAAGGGCTATGGTGCGTAGCTCAATTTGTGCAAGGGCTTTTCTCATTTCTATGTTGTAAGACATTATACAGTAGTACCATTTTTTTAGTACTCTCTCAAGATCAACGTTCTATCTTTTATAGATAACGCAAGAAACTACTAATTTTTCCTTTAGTTCTATCTGCCTTTATAGTATCAGCTGTAACCATAGTAAAGTCTCCAAAGGTGTTATTTATTAAATCTTTTGTTTTTAAAATAGTTTGACTTTTCGTGTGATCAGCAAAAAGATTTAAGGTAAGAGAGTTTTCTTCTTGCAAATTTGAAATGCTAACACCTACAAGCCTTGTTGATTTTTTCCATTTCATGCTTTCTAATATATCGCAGCAGACCTCGTATATATCTTGTTCGCTGTTGGTGGGATAAAGTAGCGTACTGTGTTTACCAAACCACTCTCTATTACTTGACCGTATACTTAAATGTATTGTCTTTCCAACCATACTATAGGTGCGCAATCTTTTTGAGGCCATCTCGCACAATCTGTGTATGTTTTGTTTTATAGTGATTGGATTAGATGTGTTAGTGCTAAGTGTATGTTGGTGCCCGATAGATTTTGGTTTCTCACGTTTGTAGCACAGGGGATTAACATTAAGATTGCCCTTCCCAAAGCTTAGGTCTTTAAGAAAATTCGCTTCTGCAATGCCGAACTCTTGGTAAAGTATTTCAAACGGTGCTTCTTGTAGGCCTGCTACAGTATGTACTCCGATTGCATTTAATCTTGCTTCTATCCTCCTGCCTATTCCGCAGAAATCAGTTAACTTTCTTGTGATAAGTATTTCTTGGAGATTGCTCTCATCTATTAGACACACGCCATCTGGTTTGTTTATATCTGATGCCAGTTTAGCTAAAAGCTTATTAAAGCTAATACCGATAGAGCAGGTTATATAGTCTCCAAACTCTGCTCTTAAATTTTCTTTTATACTCTTGGAAAGAGAAAGTGCGTTATCAAAAAAGGGCAGTGTTTGGGTAACATCAAGAAATGATTCATCAATGCTGAAAGGCTCGATAGTATCTGTATATTTGGTAAAGATCTCCAGTGTTTTCTTTTGAATATAGCTGTATTTACTACCATCTCCTTTCACAGGGATTATATCCGGACAAATCTTTTTTGCCTCAAATAAGGGCATGCCGGTTTTAACTCCGAACTTTTTAGCTTCTCGTGAGGCTGCGCATACAACCCCTCGACTTAATGAGCTGCCTGTAACACCGATGGGCTTTCCACGTAGAAAGGGGTTTGCCTGCTGCTCGACTGATGCAAAAAAGCTGTCGTAATCTATATGTAAGATAGTTTTAAGCATATTAATTGAAGCTTTTGGTCTTAATAAAGCCCTCAAAGAATATTTCACACAATGTCCAACTGCATTCCTCAAGATTAAACTTTACATTAAAAGCTTCTTTTGATGAGGAGAGTGCAAATTCCATGATTTTGGCTTTCCCTTCATGAGAAATGTGTACAAAGTTGATGTCCTGTATTTTAAACCTCTTACCTTTCCAGATGAGTGCAAGGGGTACGGGTTTTTCCAGTGTAAAGTGAACCAATACTTCTATTTTGTCATTCACCCTCTCGTACATATGATATGTATACCCGAATATAATACGAATATCAAGAGGGAATTGACAATACGCGGACTTGTTTTAAAATCACAATAAGTACTTTTTTTGAAAGGATATTAAATGCCTCCATTAACAATCGATTTTACAGATGCTTCTGGACACAACGTTCATATGGAAGGTGTTAGATAAATTTTTTACAAGAAGTACCTCAGGCGGACGTATACGGGTTCAAGATGAAGCAGGGCCTGGCGGCAGTGCGCAGGTTTATGCAAGGGGAGAGATACACGGCGATGAGTACCTTCATTTTCTTGCTGGAGGAGGCAGTGTGGCTGTGGATCTAAAAACCGGAGAAAAGTTAGTTGTTAGTAAACCGTAGATTGTAAATATTAAATTCTTATTTTTTATTAGGAAATTAAACTATGCCTGAATACTACGATGGACCTCTTGAAGTAGATGGAAAACAAGTGAGTGATGGCACCACACCTATGAGAACTAGTATAGGACCGGGAGAATACGCAGGACATGGTTTGAATGGCGGCGGTGCCTATTACATAGATGAAACAGGAGTGTATCCATTGCAGGAAGGTTACTCTGGTGTAACAAGAGACGGCCACAGAGTAGAACATTTAGTAGATAATTCTAGAGGGAGTAATTAATGTCAGAAGGTCCTGTCATATATAGGGGTAGAGATGGTAATGAGACGTTATTGGTTCTGAAGAAACTGGAGTTGTGACTTCGGGAGATGGGAGAGTTGAGGTTAAACATACAATAGAAGGTGTAGTCGAGATAAAGCAGTTTTGTATTGGTAATAGAGATGTAGTTACAACACTTCATCCTGGAGAGAACTTGCAAATTGGTGGAGGAAATGAAATAGTTCACGAGGATGATTTAATTTAGGAGAGTATTATGTCAAATCCTACTATAATAGTTAGAAGCGGGGACGAAGAAACAACCTTTCAAAGAGAGTCTGTAGTTGTGGAGACTTTTCCTGGAGGAGGGGCAGGAATCTTACAAAAAGTAGATGGTCGCGGGATTTATATAGTAGAGGCAGATAGGGTTGTCCAAACAGGTACGTTGGAACCAGGTGAGAGCTTTAGTATGCCACTTGGAGATAAAGGTAGTATTACACTTACTAACGACTAATTTCTCAGTAACCATATTTTAATTAACAGACTCACGAGGGTGTATAATTTTGGTATGGAAGTCGATCCCCATACAATAGTAGAGAAAGGTGCAGATAGTTTTGCGATTTTAAATGTAGGTCAACGTTTGGCTGTTGAAGCTTCCGACGGGCATTTAGTTGATATTACGACATATGATGATTGCGCACTTGTAAGACATGACGATGGAGACTCTCTGTTGGTGGGTGAGGAAGGCTGTAGAATAGGTGATCTTGAGATCACTTTTGAGGGCGGCAGTTAATCAGACCCGGTTCTATTGACAAATAAACCCTCTCTACTAAAATAAAAAAGCCATGAATGAGACTACAAAAGACAGTAAGCCAACAGTGCAAGACTTAGTTTCTTTGTGCAAAAGAAGAGGCTTTGTTTACGCATCTTCAGAGGTGTATGGTGGTTGGGAAGCAACATATGACTTTGGGCCATTGGGTGCTGAAATGCTTCGAAATATTCGCAACCTTTGGTGGGAAGAGTTTGTACACAAACAACCTGATATTGTAGGTCTTGATGGGGCTATAATCTCCCATCCAAGAGTTTGGGAAGCTAGTGGACATGTTGAATCGTTTGCAGATGCTATGGTTGAGGATCTTATTACACATAAGAGGTATCGAGCAGACCATGTTTTAGATGATGCGTTAGGCATTAATGCAGACGGACTTCCTTTGGAAGAAATGGATAGACTAATTGAAGATAATAAAATCCTCTCAGTAGATGGTAATAAATTCTCCAAAGCTAAAAAGTTTAACAATTTAGTTGAGGTTCAAATCGGAACCTTAGAGAATGAAAAAACAACCGCTTATCTTAGAGGAGAGACTTGCCAGCCGATTTTTTATAATTATGGTCTTGTAAAAGATTCTATGCGAAAAAAAATCCCTTTTGGGATCGCTCAGATTGGGAAAGCATTTAGAAACGAAATCAAAGTAGGTCCATTCTTTCACAGAACTCGTGAGTTTGAACAAATGGAGCTGGAGATGTATGTTCATCCTAAAGATGCAGATAACTATTTTAATAAATTCAAAACATGGACAGTTGATTGGCTGTTAAGTCTTGGTGTTGATAAAAATAAGATAAGACTGCGAGATCAAGAGTTCAAGGAACGCGCTCACTATAATAAAGTTGCTACCGATTTAGAGTACAATTACCCATTTGGTTGGAAAGAATTCCAAGGAATACACTATAGAAGTGACTGGGATTTAAAAAGACATGGTGAGTTTTCAGGTACAGATTTTACATACAAGGATGAAGAAACAGGAGAAAGCTACATTCCACATGTTGTTGAGTACTCAATCGGTTTAAACAGACTGATGCTTGTACTACTTTTTGACGCTTACACTGTTGATAGAGAAAGAGTAGTTTTGAAATTAGATAAAAAAGTAGCCCCTTACAAAGCTGCAATATTCCCTCTTGTTAGGAATAAGCCTGAGATTGTTGAGAAGGCAAGAAAGATTTATACAGGGTTACTTGCGCAAGGAGTTCATGTGGACTGGGATGATCGGGGGAATATCGGTAAAAGGTACTTGGCACAAGATGAGGTTGGAACACCTGTATGCGTAACTGTTGACTATACAACTATGGAAGACGATACAGTTACTATCAGAGACAGAGATACCACAAGTCAGGAACGAGTTAAAGTTACTGATCTCTTTAATATTATTAAGTAATTGTTCTTTTGGAGGAACAATGTCACTTCTTGAACAAGCATTAGAATTTTCAATAAAATACCATAAAGATCACACAAGATTAACAGGGGAGCCTGTTTGGGATCATTGCCAAAGAGTGATGCAGATACTTAAAGAAGAAGGTATAAATGATGAAAAGCTACTTGTGGTAGCTAGTTTACACCATGTACTAAGGTACGATGACTCGAAAGAAATGCAGGTTAGGTTAGAAAATTCTTTTGGATCAACTATTCTTTCAGCGCTGATAGATTTTAACGAACTTACTAAGCGAAAGATAAAACGTTCCACGACTAAAGATGCCGGTAATCAATTTATAGTACAGTCTTTTCTTAATCTTACGCACGATACTGATATTTTAGTTATCAGATTAGCGGATAAATTAGACAACCTGAATTATAGTTTTAATTATCCCCCTGAGAGTCGTAATAGGTTGGCACAAAGGGTGCTAGAAATCTATTCACCGGTTGCTAGGTTTTTAGGGTTGTCGGGGTTTGTTAATAAGCTTGAGGATCAGGCATTCAAGATACTGTATCCTGCTGATTACTATCGCATAACGCATTACATTGCTTCAATACAGGATGATGTATCTCTGCTTTTTCAAGACAGCAAACTATTTATCGAGGACCTTTGTGCAGAACACGGTATACCAAATCAGGTAAAGTTCCGAATAAAAAAACCGTATTCTATATACAAGAAAGAGCTGCTCTATTTATCAAAGGGCGTCATGCCGGTAGCTAACTTTAGTCATTTGCCGGACATCTTAGCTATGCGTGTTCTGGTTGATACCGTAGAACAATGTTATATTGTGGACTCCCTTTTGCGAGGTGTTTGGTCAATTATAGAGGAGCATACACACGATCTGATTGTAAACCCTCGCCCAAGCGGTTATATGTCTTTGCATAGCTTGTTTAAAATATCAAGCAAATTTAACATTGAAGTTCAGATCAGAACATTTGAAATGCATGAAGTTAACGAGTTTGGTGTTGCCAGTCACTTGTTTTATAAGGCCGGAGGTACTTTTAGAAAAAAATTACTGAACGACCCTGATTGGCTTAGAAAACTAAATTATTGGGAAAAAGATATTGCATTTGATACAACCGAGGGGACGAAAGAAAAGCCTTTTTCTACAAAAATTTACACCTTCACGCCAAAGGGTGACATCATTGAACTGGATAGAGGAGCAACAGTTATAGACTTTGCATATGCAGTTCACGAAGATATCGGCCGTAACTTCACAGGTTGTTTGGTTAATGGTGTTATTGCAAAAGCATCCTATATATTAAATGATGGGGACGTAGTTGAAATTAAAGCTTCAAAAAAACAAAAGTTACCGAGTCGAGATTGGTTAGAGTTTGTTAAAACTTCTAAAGCTAGAACTCATATAAGAAAAGAACTTAAAATTTAATTTTCTTGCACTTTTCAGCCTCATTGCTTTACTTCGGGTATTGTTTGTATTGACTGGTGATATCAAATGGTGTTTATTGGATACAAATGGTGATTCTTGGTGAAAAACAAATCTCGTATCTGTCACTGATTGGTATCATATGAAAATGTTTCTTGGGGAATACTTCCCAAATGTAACCAACGGATCAAGGTTAGCTCTTCCCAAGAAGCTAAGAGATCAGATTACAGGAGATGACGCCATTTTGTCTAAGGGCTTTGAGAAATGCATTTTTTTGTACGATAGATCTGATTGGATGCAAGAAGCTGTTAAGCACGTTGAAAACCCGATTAGCGACCCTTCTACACGAGAACTAAAGAGGTATATGTATTCTTCAGCCTCTGAAATCAGTATCGACGGTCAAGGTAGGTTAGTATTACCTCAATCGCTTAAAGATTATGCGCACATTGGTGAAAAGGTTGCCGTAATTGGAGCGGGGGATCATATCGAGGTGTGGGATATAGATCTTTGGCAAGAGCATTTAGTTAAAATATCAGACAATTTTGCTAACGGTGGGAACTAATGCAGGGGTATCACATACCGGTACTTCTTAACGAGGTGCTGGAGTTTTTGCACGTTGAAAAAGGAAAGAAATATATCGATGCAACACTTGGTGATGGTGGGCACACAATAGAGATACTAAAACTTGGAGGACACGTTCTGGGTTTAGACTACAGTCCTTTAAGTCTTGAAAACTCAGTACAAAGGATAAAAACATTGAACCTAAGTGCTTTTTTTACACCAGTTCTTGGAAACTTTGCAAATATTTACACACTAGCCAAAGAACATGACTTTTCAGATGTATCGGGTATTCTTTTTGACCTAGGTTATAGCTCAACACAGCTGGAATCAGAGGGGATGAGCTTTCTTCAGGATCAAGTACTTGATATGAGAATAGATAAGTCTTTGGGAGTTACAGCAAAAGATCTTGTAAACGCTCTATCGGAGCAAGAGTTGGCTAGGCTTTTTCAAGAATTTGGAGAAGAGCGACTTGCTAAAAGATTTGCTAAAGCTATTGTTGATTATCGTCGCCTAAAGAAGTTTGAAACTACAACCCAGCTATCTGAGTTGATCAAGGCTTCAGCTCCTTTAAGTTACGACAATCAAAGAATCCATCCTGCAACAAGGGTCTTTATGGCGCTTCGTATTGCAGTTAATAATGAACTTGAAAATTTAAGAGACGCACTGCCTCGGGCTGCACAGTTAATTATGGAGTCTACGCTGCCTGCCGGGCGAATAGGGATAATATCCTTTCATTCGCTCGAAGATTTCATAGTTAAATCCTTTGGGAAAACTGTGCAGCCTGTAATAAAAGAGCTTACAAGTAAGCCTATTGTGCCAACACTAGCAGAAACAAAGGAAAACTCGAGGTCAAGGAGCGCTAAAATGCGGGTATTTGAAAAGACAGTATGAAGATAAAACAATGTAGAACATCTAAAACACTTTTTTGCATCTGTTTCTTTGCTTTTTTGTTAACTTTAGGTATGCAAATATTTGTTTCAAACAGATTTGCAGTCAAAGGAGTTGAACTGTCTTCTCTACTTGATAGACAGAAAGAGTTAGAAAAAGAAATCTATGCCCAGGAGTTAAAACTATCTCAACTGTCCTCACTGTCCTACATCGAAAAACTGGCAACTAGAAATGGCTTTGTTTCCAGCAGTCAAGTAGTATATCTTGATAGTCCTACCTTTGCTACAAATATAAGATGAGAAGGCGCAAAGTTGTATCTTATGAATTCCTACGCTCGGATGTATTAGCTCTTGGTTTCGGATTTCTATCTATCATTTTTATTACGAAATTATATTCTATACAGGTAAAAAAACATGGAGTTTTGTCAGCCAAAGCGCAAGAACAGTATCAAAACTTATCAACTATCCAGGCAAAAAGAGGAAATATATATGCAAGAGATATGCAACCTCTTGCAGCTAGTCAGAAGGCGTATCTTCTTTATTTTGAACCAAAGGTAATAAAGGATAAGGAAAGTGTTGCTAAAAGACTTGCCACTCTTCTTGCTGATGAAAAAGAAGAACAACAGAAGTTAATTACTCACTTTACTAGGTTACTTAATCTAAATCTGTTTTGGGTTGCAGCACAGCACGAAATACTACCTGAAACTAAGTCGAGTATAGAAAAGTTAAATATATCCGGTGTAGGATTTGAAGAAGAGCCGATAAGATTTTATCCCGAGAAGAGACTTGCATCGCATGTCCTTGGGTACGTTGCTAAAAACAACAGTGGGGATCAACAGGGGTATTTCGGAATTGAAGGGTACTTTAACAACGCTCTGTTAGGCAGACCAGGCAGGGTGATTCAGGAAAAAGATGCTCTGGGTAACCCAATACTTGTTGGTAAGTATCGCAGAAATGATCCTATAGATGGCACCGACATAGTTTTGACTATCGATAGAGCTTTGCAGTATATGGTTGAAAAAAAGTTAGAGGCCGGGGTTAAAAAATACGAAGCTGACTTCGGTAGCATTATCGTGATGGATCCTTTAACCGGTGAGATACTTGCTCTTGCTAATTTTCCTGCATATGATCCCGGCAATATTGGTGTATATGAAGAAGAGGAAAAAGACATATATTCCGATCAACCAATCAATTTCGCAGTCTCAGAAGTTTATGAACCTGGTTCTGTTATTAAGGCTCTTACCGTTTCTGCGGGTATTGACAAAGGAGCAATAAAAAAAGACTCAACTTTTAACGATGCCGGTCCGGTAGAATACTCCGGTTATACAGTTGATAACTGGGACGCAAAACACCACAATATTCAAACGATTACTCAATTACTTCAAAAATCAAATAACGTAGGTTCGTCTTGGGTTGCTCATCAAGTTGGCGGGGTGGATCTATATAAATATTTTCGTAGCTTTGGATTAGGCGGTAAGACCGGAGTGGAGCTTGAAGGCGAGGATTCAGGATTTCTTAGAAACGATAAAGACCTGACAGCAATAGATCTTGCTACTTCCGGATTTGGACAAGGCATGTCTGCAACGCCTCTTCAAGTACTTAATGCCTTCAATGTCATTGCAAATGAGGGCATCTTACTTAAACCGCGCATTGTTAAGCAGTTACGTGATAACCAGCGTACTGTTGATTTAAATCCTAAGCCTATAAAAAAAGTTTTATCTAAAGAAACAGCCAAAATAGTTGAAGGAATGCTTGAAGATGCAGCAAGTGGAGGAGAGGCTAAGTATTTTGTTATAAAGAATTATAGAATTGCCGGTAAAACCGGTACTGCTCAGATACCAAAAGACGGTAAATATGATCCAAAAGAAACCAATGCCACCTTTGTTGGATACTTATCAGGTGAAAAGAAAGTGTCAATTCTTGTAAAGCTTAATAGGCCAAAAACAAGTCCTTACGCATCTGAGACTGCAGTGCCTGTTTGGATGGAAGTCGCAAATGAGATTATCAAGTACTACGGTATTGCTCCTGACAGAGACGCGGGTCTATAATCCAATTATGGAGGCACCAGAATACAGCTTGAACGGCCCCTTTCCCTTAGCAGGTTTCTGGATTCGAATTTTTTCCAGATTAGGGATCGCGTTCCCTGCTTTTTTCATTTTGCTACCCTACTCTGTAACTCAGTCATTAGTGGTAAGCGTGCCGTTAGGATTATTACTTGGGATTCTAGTTGATTCTTTTATCGGTTCAAAAATAGGGGCTTCACTAGGTGAATTTATCTTTATGCTTAAAGTTGTAGACATTAGGACAGGTGAGAAGGCGAGCTTTACTCAACATTTCAGAAGAAACCTTTTTTTATACGTTCAATCTCTTGTTTTCTCTCTTATTTTTGGTCTTTTAGCCTTTATTATCTATAAAATTATTGGTTTCAATTTTATAAGATTCTTTCAGACTTTTGGTCTAAACTTACCTTTTTTGGTGATGCTCGGCTCCCCATATAAACAGGCTTTATATGACTTATCTGCCGGAGTAATAGTTGTAAATACTTCCCCCTATTACCACCCCAGATACCCACTTCAGATTCTACCGCAAGAGTGAGCTATAGCTGTGTTTGAATATCTGCAGAAGTATCATCGAAAACCTTTTTAAGATCATTCTTAAATGTGTCGTACGACCCGCCAATAGGAGCTAGTACCCAAGCGCCTCCATACTCTGCCATCGGAGGAGTGAAGAGATAGTCATAGTCCATATATTTTGAGACTATCTGATACTTCTCCCAATCCTTATGTAAATCCCAAAGATAAGTTGCATCAGACAAAGTTAGATTAGTATCCATCCTGCCTTTTGTTACCATATCCAAAGCTTTGCTGACCTCTATGTTTTTAAACACACTTTCAGGCTGTTTTACTGCTTGCAGCATGCCTTTTAGAATGAGGTGTTGCCTTTTCATACGACCCCAGTCTCCGTTATCATTGTCTCCCTTTCGACTTCGTGAGAAGATCAATGCTCGTTCCCCGGTAAGCTTTTCCTCACCTTGAGTAAATGTGACTGTTTGGTACTCAAAAGTCTTATCGACAGGATATTGAGAGTCTGTAAAGGTGATCTCAACATTTACCGGTACACCTCCCATAGAGTCTACTATCCATTTAAAATCGACAAAATCAGTGAGTATGTATTTTTCCGGTCTTATGCCCGTGATCTTTTCTAAAGCAGTTTGAAGACCCGTCCAACCCTCTGAGGTATACGTAGCATTCAGTCTACCTCCGTTCCACCACAGATCTCGTGGCAAAGAGACAAGAAGTGCTTTATTCTTTGTTTTATCAATCGAAACTACAACCATAATATCTGTTCTATATCCTTCATCTTTACTTCTCCTATCTATACCTAGAAGTACCATATTAATTCGATCTTCTTTTTGCATTTTACTGTCAGTTTTTACTGAGGTTTCTCTGATCTCTATGGGCACTTGACTGACAGGTTCTATCATATTTTCACTTGGTTTTAATGTGAGGTAGAACACGTAACCAATTACAAAGACAGAGAATGAGAGGACAAAGACAAGGAGATATTTTAATAATTTCATAAGTAAATTTTACCTTAGAAAGTTACTTCTACAAATACTTGCACATAAAAATTTATTCTACTATGATTTAAATATGGCAAAAAGCATTTTGGTTGTTGAAGACGATATCCAGTTCTATACACTTTATGGTACTGAACTTCAATCCAGAGGTTATAAGGTAACAAATGTGTCAGATGGAGCTTTAGCCGTACAAACTATTAAAGACCAGAAACCTGATTTGGTATTACTGGACCTTGTTCTACCGGGTAGAAATGGACTTGATATTTTAAGAGACATCAGATCCCAACAAGAGCTCGAAGACTTGAAAGTAGTAATTCTCACCAACTATGGTGGTGAGGAAAACGTAAGCACCGCGTTAGAGCTTGGGGCGACTGATTATGTTATGAAATATAAAATAGTGCCTTCCGAACTTGCCGATAAAATAGCCTCTCTTTTCGGTGATAATGGAGATGCAGTCGTTAAAATGACAAATATGTGAGATGTCTTTAAATTTAATTTGGATACTGCTCATAATCCTGTTTATTGCTACCTTTGCTTTCCTTTATTATTTACACTCTAAAACTACAGCTTCTCTTAAAAACACCTTAGTTTTAAAAGAGCAAGAATTTAAGCACCAAGCATATGAAACACAGCTTCTTGACATCATCCATCAAAAGTTTGGATATGTTGTTGAGGTAACTACTATTCTTGATACTTTAGTCGAGTCTCTATCATCAATCATCGGCTTTACCGCTGTTTCATATGTTTTGGTCTCTCCCAATAAGCTCAGATTCAGGTTTCACATGTTTGAAAAAGTATCCGGAGCGTACTTAGAAACAGTAAAAACAAAACTTCTGGATGAGACTCTTCAAGACTACACATCACTCCAGATCCAATCATCTATGGAGGAAACTATTTCCGGTAATGTAATAACTGATAGTTTAACATTTCAGCCCAGTTCTTATATTGATATTCCGATAGTTATTAATGAAGTGCCGATAGGTTTTCTAACAATTACGTCTCAATATGAAGGATTTTATTCTGAAAGTGATGTAACACTTGTGCAGAGGTCTATTCAACGTGTATTTCAAGAAGTATCGAGGTTAAAAAAACTTATTGATGAAGAAAAAACTAAGCTTGATGTTTTAGTCGATAACATGGATTCAGGCGTTATGCTTATTAGAGAAGATTTTACAGTTGTTGCAATCAATTCAACGTGTGTGGAACTGCTTGATCTAAAGAGTAAAGAAGACACTACCATTTTTGATGTAGTAGGAGCTTTTTCAAGTCTCATTCCCTTAGACGAAGCTTTGGCTGAGGTATTTAAAAAACAAGAACATAAAAGTTTTCCAAACATTTCTTTTAAAGATAAGTATTTAAGTATAACTATCGTTCCCATAAACAGCACTGTAACGAAAAAAGCTGCAGGTATACTTGTGAACGATAGAACAGATGAGCACAATTTTAGTCAAATGAAAGACGACTTTATTTCAATGATTGTGCATGAGTTAAGATCTCCACTAACCATAATCAAAGGTACATCAGACATGTTAATCAAGAGAGGAGATACTTTTGAGAAAGAACAAAATAGAACATTGCTTACTCAAATCAGAGACGACTCAACAAGACTGCTTAATCTAGTAAGTGATTTACTTGATTCTGCTAAGATTGAAGCAGGTAAAATTACTTTAATAAAGAAGATGGCAGATATAAATAAGCTTATATTAAAGCAAGTTACTGACTTTATGCCAATTTCATTGGAGAAGAAGATTACGCTATCAGTTGACACTGATTCTAGAATTGGAGTTTTTAACTTTGACTCAGACAGGATAGAGCAGGTACTTACTAACCTAATTTCTAATGCACTAAAGTTTACCTCAGAGGGAAGTATCCATGTTACATCAAAATTAATTGAAGACTTTGTGGAGGTCAGTATTGCTGATACCGGTCAAGGTATTGATGATGAGGAGAAGCAGAAGTTATTTAACAAATACATGCAATTACATGAGCCTAAGACAAAAGAGAAGGGAACAGGGCTTGGTCTTGTAATTTCAAAAGGCATAGTGGAGGCTCATGGTGGCCAGATTTGGGTTTCTGATAATAACCCCCAAGGATCAGTTTTTAGGTTTAAGCTACCTGTAGGGGGTTAATATGCAGATAACTGAGTCTATTTTTAGAACCTATGACATAAGAGGGGTATATCCTAGCGAGCTGGATGAAAAGACGTCGGAACTATTAGGAAAAGGATTTGGCTCTTTTTTTAAAACTAGACAAGTTAAAAACGTAGTTGTGGGCAGGGACAATAGATTTAGCTCCCCATCTCTATCTAAAAGTTTTATTGAAGGGTTGCTGTCATCAGGCTGTAATGTCACATACATCCAGCAGACTATCACTCCGGTTGTTCACTTTCTAACCTGCACTCATCAATTTGAAGCAGGTGTTATGGTTACAGCTAGTCACAATCCGCAAGAATTTAATGGATTACGGCCGGACTACAAACATGCCTTACCTTTGTACGGTAGAGATCTTCAGATTATTAAAGAACTTATAGAGCAAAACAGCTTTGTGACGGGAGAGGGTATTTTAGTTGAGCAAGATTTGAATTATTTATATACCGATTACCTTGTAAGCTTATTTAATAAGATTGCTAGTTTTAATGTCATGCTCGACTTAGGTAATGGATCCGCTTCGGAAATTGCTCCAAAGATATTTGAGAAACTTAATCAAAAAGTAAGACTTTATAATGCAAATATTGCAGGCGGGTTTGCTTTGGGTATACCTGATCCTGAGAACCCTATCATGATGGATAGGTTATCAAGTGAGATAAAAGAAGCGGATTGCGATGTGGGTTTTGCGTATGACGAGGATGCAGACAGGTTTGGATTAGTTGATGGTAATGGTCTTACTTATAATTCAGATAAGTTACTGATGCTATTTGCTAAGTATGAATTGAGAGAAAAGAAGGGAAAAGTTTTGTTTGATGTTAAATCAACACAGCAGTTATTTAAAACAATCTCGTCTTTAGGTGGGGTGCCCATGATGATTAAAACAGGACACCCCTACTTTGTACAAGAAATGAAAAATAACGCTATTGTAGGAGGGGAGTTTTCAGGCCATTTCTTTTTTGGTAACAACTACTTCGGTTATGATGATGGGATTTATGCGTCTCTTAAGATACTTGAGATCATGTCTTATTACAAAAGACCTTTGACTAATCTCTTAGATGAATTTCCCAAAACGTACCATACAACTGAACTAAAATTAGATTGCTCCGACGAAACTAAGTTTGTAATTCTTGCAAAAATAGCTCAAGTATTAGAAGAAATTAAATTCAAATATAAAAGCTATATTGCCCTTGACGGTATAAGGGTTAATCTGTCTGAAACTGGGTGGTTTTTAATAAGGGCATCTAACACCTCACCGTATATTAGTGTTCGACTTGAAGGGGCCTCGCTTGAAGAGGCAATGCTATTGAAGGAGAGGCTGTTCCAAATGTTATCTCCATTTGGCTTTACCAACCTAGATGTAATAGTCAATGCAAAGATCTTCTATTCCTAGCGCCTTTTGTGCTATCCTTTAATCATGAATAAAAGAACTGCCCAAATACTCTTGTTTAGCCAAATTTCCAAAATGGATATTCCTCTTGTTGGTGGCAAAGGTGCCAATCTGGGGGAGATGTTTACTGCAGATATTCCAGTGCCGGATGGCTTTGTGGTTACTTCAAAAGCATATTACGATTTCTTAAAGAAAACATCTCTTAAGAAAAAGATATTAACTGAGCTATCAGGGCTTGATGTTAACAAGTCCAAGGATTTGATGGCAGCTTCAGAGAAGATAAAAACAGCAATTCTATCGGCTGAAATGCCAAAAGACCTGGCTGCAGATATAAAAAAAGCATATCACACGCTATGTGGAGAAAATGACAGATTTGTAGCAGTCAGATCATCAGCAACTGCAGAAGATCTACCCGATGCTTCTTTTGCAGGTCAACAAGAGACATACTTGAATGTTAAAGGGTTTGACGATGTGGTTAAACATGTACAGATGTGTTGGGCATCTCTTTTTGAATCACGAGCTATTTTTTATCGCACAGACAAAGGTTTTAATCATATGAAGGTAGGAATTGCAGTGCCGGTCCAGCTGATGATTCAATCGCAGGTTTCGGGTATCATGTTTACTGTTAATCCACTTACAAATGAGAGAAGTGAGATTTCTATTGAGGCAGCTTATGGTTTAGGACAGCCGGTTGTATCAGGAGAACTAACGCCAGATCAATATATTGTTAAAAAGAACAACTGGGATATTTCATATAAGTTTATAGCTAAACAAACTTGGCAGTTTACTTTAGGTGGAAATACCCCAGTCTCTAATGCATACCAAGAAGCTCAAAAAATGGATGACAGAAAAGTTATAGAACTTGCCAAAATTGGTGAACGAGTTGAAAAGCACTACGGTATGCCAATGGATATTGAATGGGGGATGGAGAATAATAAGCTGTATATTGTGCAAGCGCGCCCGGTTACCACTTTAGTTTTTCAAGACAACTCCGATGATTTGATAGTAGATGAAACAAAGCACCCCAAACTTTTACTTGAGGGACTTGGGGCTTCTCCGGGAGTTGCAAGTGGGGCGGTTGTAATCGTTAAAGACCCATCAGAGATAGATAAAGTGAAACAAGGAGATATATTGGTTGCAGAGATGACCAATCCAGATTATGTTCCTGCAATGCGAAGAGCAGCAGCTATACTTACTGATAAAGGTGGAAGAACATCGCACGCAGCAATTGTAAGTAGGGAGTTAGGTATTCCGGCAGTTGTAGGGTCTTTACATGCCACCACTATGTTAGCCGTCGGTGAGATAATTACAGTAGATGGGTTTGACGGGAAAATTTATGAGGGGGACGTTACTACTGTAAATGACAAAAAGGAAAAGATAATATCCCTTGCTGATTTAGAAATTAAAACAGCTACCAAAATATACATGAATCTGGCAGAGCCTGAGCTTGCTGATGAAATGGCAATGAGAAGAGTAGATGGGGTGGGCTTGTTACGTGCCGAATTTATGATTGCAAACATAGGAACACACCCAAGAAAATTTATAGAAGATGGGCAATCAGTTGAATTCACACAGAGGCTCGCTGAAGGTATGGAAAAGTTTGCTAAAGCATTTAATCCAAGACCGGTTGTATACAGGGCAACAGATTTTAGAACAAATGAGTATAAAAACTTAAAAGGTGGCGCTAAATATGAGCAAGATGAGTTTAATCCGATGATCGGATTTAGGGGTGTTTCAAGATATCTTGCTGATGACGAGGTCTTTAAACTGGAAATAGATGCAATGCTGCATGTTAGAAATAAGCTAGGTTATAAAAACTTATTCCTTATGCTTCCGTTTGTAAGAACCGTAGAGCAACTTAGAGAATGTAAGAAATTACTTTCATCGTACGGACTTAGAAGGAGCGGTAATTTTAAACTTTGGATGATGGCAGAGATTCCTTCAAATGTTATCTTGCTTGATGACTTCATTGATGAGGGTATTGATGGTGTATCAATTGGCTCAAACGACTTGACAATGTTAACACTAGGACTTGATAGGGATAACGAAAAAGTTGCAAGCACTTACAGTGAAATGGACCCCGCAGTGCTGAAATCACTTGAGAAAATTATAACAACCTGTAAAAAAAGAGGGATTACATGTTCTATCTGTGGTCAAGCGCCTTCGGTATATCCGGAACTAGTAGAAATGCTGGTTGATTGGGGAGTGACTTCAGTCTCTATTAGCCCTGATGTTTTGGAAAAGACACGCAGACTTGTATATGAGGTCGAGCAGAAAAAGCTAAAAAAGATGAAACCTAAGAGCAAGAGATGAGCAATGCCAAAGATAAAAGAGATTACCTGCCATAAGATTGTAAATTCACGAGGGGACTGGACAATCTCAACAAGAGTTGAGCTTGAAGATGGCTCCATTGGCGAACAAACTATCCCTGAAGGTGCTTCAAAGGGCATGAATGAGGCGCTAAGCCTTCCAGTCAATAAAGCTATCGATGTTGTTTCAAGCGCTTTAAATGAGGCACTCCAAGGTGTTATGGTTTTTGATCAGGTTCAAATTGATAAAACCATGCTTGCTATGGACGGTACTAAGAATAAGAGGAATCTAGGAGGAAACAGCATTCTCTCAGTATCCTTAGCGTGTGCTAAGGCAGGTGCAACAAATAGAAAATTACCACTCTATAGATATCTACACCAACTATACAAATCATACCGCAATACCAAAGCAAGGCTAGGTATCCCAACTCCCGTGTTCAATGTTTTAAACGGCGGGTTGCATGCTCGAAACGGACTCTCGTTTCAGGAGTTTATGATAATACCCTCTCCAAAACACACATATGAGGCATCTCTGGATATTGGTGTTAAATCTTATCATCTGCTTAAAGAGTACCTAGAAAAACATGCTATGGAGATCAGTGTGGGGGATGAAGGAGGGTTCGCACCTGAAGGGCTAGATCCCACAAAAGCACTAAGATATATAAGAGAAGCGATTAAAAACAGCTACATAGCGGGAGACGATGTTTACTTTGGACTTGATGTTGCTGCAGGATCATTTTATAAAAACCACACATATAATTTAAAAGATTTAGCGAAAACGATGACACCGGTGGAACTTTCAGACTACTATGCTTCCCTGATTGAAGATTTTGAGCTTATGTATATTGAAGACCCGTTTTATGAGAATCAACTCGCTACCTGGCATACTTTTAATAAGAAATTTGGGAAAAAACTTCTTATAGTTGGAGATGATCTAGTTGTTACAAATAAATCTCTTTTAAAAACTGCCATTGAGAAAGAGTTAATAAATGCTGTTATCGTAAAACCTAATCAAGTAGGTACTCTAACCGAGACGTTTGATTTCATCCATCTAGCAAAAGAAAACAAGCTTTCTCTAATTCTATCTCATAGATCGGGAGATACTGCGGAGGACACCTTCATTGCGGACTTAGCAGTGGCGGTTGGGGCAGAGTTTATGAAGGCAGGTTCTCCTGCAAGGGGGGAAAGGGTTGCTAAGTACAATAGATTGCTTGAAATTGCTGCAACCATTCCAGGTCACAGAGAGTATGCTTCGTAGTCTTGTCCTAATGGCGTTTCTAAATGTGCTATTTCTTTCTCACTTAAGCTGGGTTCAAAATATTTTCTAAATCCACGTATGCTGTTTCCATGGCAAGAAACCGCAACATTAATTTTATGTGCTTTCATAAGTGGAACTATCTCATCGCAGAATGCCTTTACTCGCAAAACAACTTCAGCAACATTTTCACCTTCATCTACCTTGTAGTTATAGTCGCGTCTTATCTTTTCAGTAAGGATCGGATCTTCTAGGTATTGAATAAGCTTGCTTTTTCCCTCGAGCACTCCATAACATCTTTCCTTTATTCTGTTATCAACCTCGATTTTTAAACCTCGGGCAACAATATTCATGCTAGTAGCGATAAGCATTGTGTCGTATGACCGTGCTTGGGGAGAGGAGATAAGCATATCTATCTTTTTATCTTTCAGAATGGGTGCAAGTGCTGCTGCTTGGCTGATTCCTGTAGTGGTAAGCTGAGACGGTCTCCAACCTGAAAAGATAAACCCTTTGTTATCCTCAGATTCTCCGTGGCGAAAGATGTAGATAGTTGGCCTTCCTTCTATTTCAGTCTTGGGCATCGGGGAGGGGTTACGATAAAGCATATATTCAACAGCTTTATCTACTTTTTCTTTACCGTATTTTGAGTAGAGTTTCTCAAGGGCACTTTGATCCATGTATTTATGATAACAAAATTAATAATAAAGTTGTATTATTGAACAATGGTTGTTATAGACACTCGAATTATTAGAGTTGATCAAACCGCACAATTCTTAATTAACTCTGAAGCTACCTCAGAAACGAGTGCAGTAGCAATAGCAGAACATAATTTATATGATATTGATCAACTTAGGCAAACATACCCATTTATACACAGGACCCTGGGTAATAGATATTGGCTTGAAGTTTCTATGTATAAAGCCTTTAGCAAAAAGATTAAACTAATAGTTATAACTCTTGGTGTCGTCTTCTTACTGGTTGTTTTCTCCTTCTATATTTATATTATGCGACTGGTTAGTTAATGCAATTTTAATTATATTTCAGTATTTTCTAATAACACCCGTCACTTTGCCTTGAATGTTAAGATTCTCAGGGTTTACAAAGATAGGATCCATTTTATTGTTAGCTGGCTGTAATCTAATTCTGCCGTCTTTTTCTCGGTAAAAAGATTTAAGGGTTGCAAAGCCGTTATCAATAAGAGCTACAACAATATCTCCGTCGTTTGCTGTGTTTTGTTGCTGGATGACAACATAGTCCCCATTAAAAATACCTTCGTTGATCATTGAGTCCCCCTTTACTTGAAGAACGTATGACCTTTTAACTTTGGAGACTAAATCAGGGGAGACTAGAATTGTATCAATTGGGTTTTCGATTGCATCAATCGGTTCTCCTGCTGCAATGTATCCCACAAGAGGTAGTTCCACGCCATTAACACTTACACTTACAAAGTCATCAGTAACTTCAATACCTCTAACGGCACCATCGAATCTTCTAATCATGCCTTTTTTCTCCAAAGCCTGTAGATGTTCATGCACTGTGGCTAAAGAGGATAAATTCATAGCGTCTGCTATTTCTTGTAAAGTAGGGGATGTTGAATTTTGCTGGATGTATTGTGATATGTAATCTAGTATTTCTCTTTGTCTTTTATATAAAGTTACAGGGCTCATATTTGGGTTTCTTTCGTACCATAATAATACCGAAAGTAATACGAAGTTGTCAAGTGTTTTGCTCTTGCCAAAACTGGTTGTTTATTATATATATATCAATGACAGAAGAAATAAGTACGAGTCGTTTTACAACTGAAGATCCTAAGACTATAGATGCTCTTGAGTATGCAAGAAAACATTCCGGCGGAGGTGAAGTAACTCAAAAAGTTGGCTATGTATTTATAGACCGTACTGCTGAGTTTGAACCTAATGGCTCTACGGCACTACTTCCATTACATGCGGACATGTTCGGAGGCGAACATCACGAGTCTGGCTTTGATGATCCAAACCTCTCACCCTATACAGATTACTTCGAACAATAGTAGCTATTAGTAAATATTTTAGTTTAAATTACTTCTTCAAAACTCTCCATTGTTCTAAAGTTGCATAATGAATAAATATTGTTAGACCGGCAAGACTAAGCGGTAACTCTATTAACTTTGTAAAAGAGATTTCAAGTCCTGCCTGTAAAAAGAGTGTTTATTTCTTCACGAAGTCCGTCGCCTGCGGGTCTTGTCGCAACATGCTCTCCATCTTGATCAAAAACATCCTCGGTTTTAGCTATTGTGAAAGTTCCAGCTTGGGTTAATACACCTGCCTCATACGGACTAGGTACTATCGTGTGTAGAGGGCCGGCTACTATTAATTCTTTTGAAGGTGTTTCATCTCCCATAGCTTAATTTTACTTAAATTTCATAATATCTGCAATACTACACAAACATTCCCCGAAGAACAAAAGTTATGTATAATCTAGCGGTTATGTTTGATTTACATTCTGAATACAAGCCAACAGGAGATCAGCCGAAAGCAATAGAAGATTTAACTAATTGGGTACTTGACGGTAAGAGACATCAGGTACTGTTGGGAGTGACGGGTTCCGGTAAAACTTTCGCAGGAGCGGCCGTCATTAAAAACGTTGGTAAACCTACACTCATAATATCTCACAATAAGACACTTGCAGCTCAGTTGTATCAAGAGTTTCGAGAATTCTTCCCTAAAAATGCAGTGGAATATTTTGTAAGCTACTACGACTATTATCAGCCTGAAAGCTACATACCACAAACAGATACATATATAGAAAAAGATTCTGCAATCAATGAAGAAATAGATAAATTAAGACTGTCTGCAACCACATCTCTTATGACACGAAAAGATGTAATTATCATTTCTTCAGTTTCATGTATTTATAATCTAGGCTCTCCCGCAGAGTATTCAAAAATGGCACTTGAAATTAAGACCGGCATGAAGATGAGACAAAAGGATTTGTTAATCAGGCTTTCACAAATTTATTACGAGAGAGCTGAGTTTGACTTTAAACGCGGAACATACAGGGTAAGAGGAGATGTTATTGATATTTATCCTGCATACATGGACTTTTGCATTAGGGTTGAATTCTTTGGAGACGCTGTTTCTTCTATAGATTTCTTTGAGCCACTGACCGGAAATCTTATAAGGTCTGCAGAGCTTGTTGATAAAGGTGGTTTAAATATGAGCAAATCAACTACACACGACGAGCAGACTTTAATGCTATACCGCATGAAGGAAGGTGGTTTTGCCTATATTTATCCCGCAAAGCACTATATAGCCCCACAAGAAGGAAGAGAGCTTGCCTATAATCAGATTCGAACTGATTTAGATATAAGACTTAAAGAGCTTAAAGAGAGTGGGAAGGTAATTGAAGCATATAGATTAGAGCAGCGTACAAACTATGATTTAGAAATGATGCAGGAGATTGGATATTGCAAAGGTATTGAAAACTATTCTCGGTATTTCGACGGCAGGCCTGTCGGTGGAACTCCATACACATTACTGGACTTTTTCCCGAAAGACTTTTTACTAATTGTTGATGAGTCTCATATCACAATTCCTCAGATTCGAGGTATGCATAACGGAGATAAAGCTAGAAAACAAACCTTGATTGACTATGGCTTTAGACTTCCTTCAGCACTTGATAACAGGCCTCTAAACTTTACAGAATATTTATCTAAGGTAGGTCTGTCAGTTTATACTAGTGCTACCCCAACAGATTGGGAAGTCTCTATGTCTGAAGGAAGAGTTACTGAGCAGCTTATAAGACCGACCGGTATTGTTGATCCTAAAGTTGAGATATTACCCACAAATAATCAGATTCAAGATCTTTTGGAACGAATAAAAACACGTGTAGCACGTCAGGAAAGAGTATTAGTAACAACACTTACAAAAAAGATGGCTGAAGAGCTCTCGGACTTCTTGCTTGAACATGGTATTAAAGTAACCTATCTGCATTCTGATATTCCCACTCTTGAACGCACCTCAATATTAGACGATTTGCGTAAAGGCAACTACGATGTCCTTGTTGGTATTAACCTACTAAGAGAAGGGCTTGATTTGCCTGAGGTGTCCCTTGTAGCAATTCTTGACGCTGATCGTGAAGGTTTTCTAAGGTCTAGGTCTTCTCTTATTCAGATTATGGGAAGAGCTGCAAGGCATGTTCTAGGGGAAGTGGTTATGTATGCTGATAATGTAACAGAGAGCATGTCCTCAGCCATTCAAGAAATAGACAGAAGAAGATTGATCCAAGAGGCGTATAACACTGAACACAGTATCACCCCAGTTTCAATCTCTAAGCCTATAAGAGCAAAGCTTATAGACGCACAGATAGAGGAGAGAGGTAAGAAGGGTAAAAAGGGAAGTAAAGAAGTAGAGGTAGATTATGCCAGCTTGCCTCCGAAAGAGCTTCAAAAACATATTAAGCGACTTGAGGAAGAAATGCGCTATGAAGCCGAATTGTTAAACTTTGAAGCAGCAGCAAATATTAGGGATCAGCTAAAAGCCCTTAAAAAACTTCTTGAGTAGTTACCACAACCTAAAAGTATTGACACCTCGATCTTTACATTTATCATATGTTCAAGAATCCTTTCTTGTCCTATAATACGGCCTCTAGTATGAAAAAAACGACAATTAAAACAATTGCATACAAGCCCTTACTCAGCTTTCTACTCTTCTGTGTGTCAGTGGGCCTGGTGTTTGAAAGTGTTTGGAGTATATATGCTAGGATTTCTGTGAAGGTAGTAGACTTCACCATTTTCATAATTAGGAAGATAGGTAGGTTAATTGCTAAGGTTGTCACTAGTGTCTTAAGTCTGCCTTCTAGTGCTTTTCTAGCATTAAGAAGGATCTTAGCTATAACCGTCAAGATACCCTCTTTTAAATTTCCTACTCCAAAGTTATCTAGATCTGTGCCTACGGATGCACCTAACGTAGGTAAAAAGAAAAGAAGAGCAACAAAGCTTAAACTTTCGAAAAAAAATGCAAGGAGAGCTAGATTTTCATCATTCTTACTACGATCAAAGTATTTTATTCTAGGAGGAGCTTTTAGTGTAATTGCAGTACTCGTTCCCTTGCAAGCATACGGTTGGTACAAAAGTTTACCTCAACCCGATTTGCTTTTGCAGCCTAATAGAAATTCGACAAAACTATTCGATCGAAAAGGTAGGTTGCTTTATGAAATCTATAACGACAAGCAATTTGAATACATTGCATTAAATAAAATACCTCAAGAGTTGGTTAATGCAACAATTGCAACTGAAGATGATGAGTTCTATAGACATCCCGGAATTAGACCATTAAGTATTATCAGAGCTGCCAAAGCTACATTTCTGGATTCAGAAGTTCAAGGAGCCTCAACCATTACCCAGCAACTAATAAAAAATGTTTTGCTCTCACCGGAACGCACTTATACCAGAAAAGTTAAAGAAGCAGTTCTAGCTTTAATGGTTGAGAAAAGATTTTCTAAGGATCAAATCATTGAATTGTATTTAAACAATACACCTTATGGTGGTACTGCTTGGGGAGTTCAGTCTGCATCAAAGAAATTTTTTGGAAAAGATGTGTGGGAGTTAAGTCTTGCAGAGAGTAGTATGTTAGCCGGCCTTCCGCTTTCACCAACTGCTTATTCACCTTTCAATGACTTTGAGAAAGCGAAAGCAAGACAGTCATTTGTACTACGCCGTATGCTGGATTTAGGCTACATAGACCAAGCTGCTTTTAATAAAGCTAAGGCAGAAAAAGTAACACTTGCTTCTCAAAAGGAATACATCAGAGCACCGCACTTTGTAAATTATATTAGAGATGAATTAGTTGATAGGTATGGGCAGCGTATGGTTGAGTTTGGAGGACTTACAGTTAAAACAACTTTGGATTTGGATTTGCAGGATAAAACACAAGAAATAGTTACAAATGAAGTAAACAAAAGCCTAGACTTAAATTTTTCTAATGGCGCTGCTTTAGTTCTTGATGTTAAAACAGGTGAAATTCTTTCATATGTAGGTTCAAAAAAATTCTTTTCTACTGATTACGATGGTGCTTATGATGTTATAAGGGCGTTTAGGCAGCCCGGGTCCTCTATAAAGACACTTGCTTATGCAATGGCACTTGAGGATGGTATGACTCCTGCATCTACATTGAGCGATTCACCTCTTTCGATAAACACAGGTACTGAAGTTTATACCCCCAAGAATTATGACGGAGCTTTTCACGGTGTGGTGTCCCTTAGATCCGCACTTGCTAATTCGTATAACATTCCTGCGGTTCGACTGTCTATTAAACTAGGTCCTGATGCCATTATTACTAAAGGTAAAGAGGCAGGTCTTACTGGCTGGGAGCTTGACGGTAGTTATGGCTATTCTGTAGTACTGGGTGGTAGAGAGACCAGACTGCTCGACATGACTAACTTGTATGCAATGTTTGCACGTAATGGTAATTATTATCCGGTAACAGGAATTACATCGGTTAAAGATGCTAACGGATTTGAGATATACAAAGATGATAGACCGAAGAAAAAATTGTTTAGTGATGGTGTTGCTTATTTGATATCTAAGATTCTGTCAGATAATGGAGCAAGGACTCCTGCATTTGGACCAAGCAGTCAGTTGGTTGTTGATGGCAGAAAAAATGTTGCTGTTAAAACAGGAACAACTGATATGAAAAAAGATAACTGGACAATAGGGTACACCCCTAAATATGTAGTAGGTGTGTGGGTTGGTAATAATAACGGAGATCCAATGAGTCAAAACCTAGCCTCAGGTCTGTCAGGGGCTGCTCCGATTTGGAATAGCATAATGAAAGAAGTGTTAGCCGGCCAACCGGATATTGCATTTGATAAACCTGAAACTGTAATTGCGAAAACATATAGAGATTGTAGTCTGTCCGAGTATTTTATTGAAGGTACTGAGCCGAAATCGGCATGTATCAAACTGAAAGGTAAAAATGTTAACAATGACAGGTATTAAACAATTATTTACCAATATGATGGTGGATCTTAAAAAGCATAATCAGTACTCGACTTGGAAGAATCTAACTTTAGGGTTGACTGTAGTACTACTAGTAGTAGTTCTTTCAATTATGTATTTCAACAGACTTTCGCGAAGCCTTGAAATTCAACCATTGTCGGATGAGCAAGTTGCTTCGACCATTCAAAATAAAGAGCCTAAAACTCCTATCAAGAGTAAAGAAGAGGATACGGAGAAGAAGGTAATTGTGCAAGAAGGTGAGGGGTTGTGGCATGTCGCTCTTAGAGTTTGTGGAACAGGTGAGGCCTACTCTGTACTTGCAGAGGCTAATAATCTAACTATTGAATCCGAGGTTTTTGTAGGGCAGCAATTAATTCTAAAATGTAAGTAAGATTGTATTCACAAACCCGAATAAATACCGTATAATGCTTTAGTGGCCGTTAGTTTGAATGACAAAATAACTATAAAAGGAGCAAGACAGCATAATCTTAAAAATGTCGATCTTGAGATCCCAAAGAATAAATTTATTGTCTTTACAGGCGTCTCAGGTTCAGGTAAGTCTTCATTGGCTATGGATACTATCTATGCTGAGGGTCAGAGAAGATATGTTGAAAGTCTTTCTGCTTATGCAAGACAGTTTTTAGGAGTTATGGATAAGCCTGATGTTGATAAAATAGATGGACTATCTCCTGCAATTGCAATTGACCAGAAGACCACGTCCAAAAATCCACGATCAACCGTAGGAACAATAACTGAAATTTATGATTTTTTAAGATTACTTTATGCAAGAGTTGGTCATCCTATGTGTCCAAAATGCGGTAGAGAGATTTCAAGACAGAGTTCCGCTCAAATTGCAGATGCGATTCTTAGCACAGTGAGAAATCACCCGGATTTTAAATCTCAGAAAGGTGTACGCTTTGTAATTATGGCCCCTGTTGTTCAAGACCGAAAAGGTGAGTACTCAACTCTTCTTGACAATCTTAAAAAGCAAGGTGTCGTGCGAGCTCGTATTGATGGAGAGATGAAAGATCTAACTGAAAGCATTGTGTTACTTAAGAATAATAAACATACGATTGAAGCTGTAATTTCCAGGCAAGTTCTCTCTAAACACACCTTGAAAAGCGATGAGATGGAGAAAAATACCTACTCCAAAATCTTTGAAGCTGTAGAAACAAGTTTGCATTTGGGTAATGGCAACGTTCTTTTTTCACTTATCAAAGATAGTGATTTTGATTTTGCGACAACTCCAAAAGAATTCGAAGACCATATGTATTCAGAAAATCTTGCTTGCCCCGTATGTAACATTTCTTTATCTGAAATCGAACCTCGAACATTTTCATTTAACTCACCGCACGGTGCTTGCGCTACTTGTGACGGGCTTGGAACACAACTAAATATAGATCCAATAACTCTTTATAACCCCAAACTGTCAATAAATGAAGGTGGGTTTTACCCATGGTCGAATGCGTTTGATAATGACGGTTGGACAGCTAAAGTAATCAGTGCTGTATCAAAAGAATACGACATTTCTCTTTCTTTACCAATCGGTGAACTCAGTAAAAAGCATATAAATATACTATTAAACGGTGTAGAAGAAGGTAAGAAGTTTAGAGTTGCATATAAAACTTCTGAAGGTAGAGAAAATACCTATTTTGCTAAGTTTGAAGGAATCATACCTAATCTATTGAGAAGGTACAAAGAAACTAAATCAGATTTTATTCGAAGAGAGATTGAGAAGTATATGGTGCTAGAGCCTTGTCCGGCATGTAAAGGCGCCAGACTTAAAAAAGAGTCTTTATCAGTACTAGTTGGAGGTGTTCACATATACGATGTAACGCAATTATCGATTGATGAATTTGCGACATGGTTTGAATCTCTAAGTTCTATCTTTAGTGACAAAGAAACTATCATTGCCCAAACTATTCAGAAAGAGATTACTTACCGAGTCACCTTTTTAAAAGATGTAGGTCTTGGTTATCTCACATTAAGCAGGTCGTCGTCTCACTTGTCAGGAGGGGAGGCTCAACGTATCAGACTTGCGTCTCAAATAGGTTCAGGACTGTCTGGTGTACTATATGTCTTAGATGAGCCTTCAATTGGACTTCATCAAAAAGATCAAAGCAGACTGATAAAAACCCTGAAGCACTTAAGAGATATTGGCAATACCGTACTTGTTGTTGAGCATGATGAAGAGACAATGCTTGAATCCGATTATATCGTAGATTTTGGCCCCGGCGCCGGAGAGAAAGGCGGTAATGTTATAGCGCAAGGAACACCTCAAGAAATTATCAAAGACAAAAATTCAGTTACCGGCGCTTACCTGTCAAAGAGAAAAAGAGTTGGTACTTCATTTGAAAAGTTAAAACTCAATGAACTTGATATTACTACTAGTACAAAATCAATTGTAGGGGAACATTTAATATTATCCGGTGCTTCCGGTCGAAACCTTAAAAACGTTTCTATAGATTTGCCACTTGGAAAATTCATCTGTGTTACAGGTGTTTCCGGTTCGGGGAAATCAACTTTGGTCATGGATACTTTGCATAGAGCTTTGCGTCAAGAATTCGGACTTAAAAATGAAGAAAAACCAGAGCCTTTTAAGTATTTAAAAGGAGTCGAGCACATTAATAATGTTATTGCCATAGACCAATCACCTATAGGAAGAACGCCTAAATCTAACCCTGCTACTTATACTAAAACTTTTGATCTGATTCGTGATCTTTATGCAAAGACTGAAGAAGCTCGTATCCGTGGGTATAATCAAGGACGGTTTAGTTTCAATGTTAAAGGCGGGAGGTGCGAAGCTTGTCTTGGTGAAGGACAGCTCAAAATTGAGATGCAGTTCATGCCTGATGTATATGTGAATTGTGAGGTATGTAATGGGAAAAGATATAATAGAGAAGCTCTTGAGATATATTACAAAGGAAAAAACATTGCCGATGTTTTAGACATGACAGTTGAAGCTTCACTTGAATTTTTTGCAAACATCCCGCCGATCAGAAGAAAGCTTGAAACTATTTATGATGTGGGATTAGGGTACATGCGGTTAGGTCAACCGGCCCCAACTTTGTCAGGAGGAGAGGCACAACGAGTTAAGCTAGCTCATGAGCTGTCTAAAAGACCTCTTGGCTCAACTTTCTACATTCTTGATGAGCCAACAACAGGTCTACACTTCGTTGATTTGGAAAGACTTATCGCAATCATCAAACGACTTGCAGCTAAGGGACATACAGTGCTGGTGATAGAACATAATCTTGATGTTATAAGAAACAGCGACTACGTTATTGATCTAGGCCCCGAAGGTGGTGTAGACGGCGGGAGATTAATGTTCTCAGGTCCTTTAAGTGAGTTATTAACACAAAAAGAATCGTACACGGCACAAGCGCTAAGACAAATGCGATAATATAGAAAGTTATACTTTGCCGTATGTCTCCGAACACGTATTTGTATGTTTTGCTATTTTCAATCGATATATCGTCCAAAGAATCTAGGTCTGTTTGTTTAACATATATCTTTTTGTGTGCAAACGGAGGCAGATCAGTGCCGTTTAAGGTGATTGTTCTATTTCCTGTATTTACAAAGAAAAAAGGCTTTTCTTTCTTGAGTAGTCTTAGCGGGTTAATAAGCACCGTATTGTACCTGAGCAATTTAACTTTGGATGTTGTAAAACTTTCATTCAATGAGAATTCAACTTCTACCTGTTTTTCCGAGCCATCCAATTTATATGCTCCTGCAGGCAATGGGTAAACAGAATCAATTCCTTTTCGAACAAAAACGAAGTGGTTAGTATCAAGCCTGGTAAAGTAATCAAGACCTGAAGTACTGCCCCATGTAGGGTCAATTGCAACCCAACCAAACTTAGGATCATAAAACTCCGGCCACGCATGAAGTACGTCTCCTGACTTAAAACCTATCGAAATCGGCTTACTTGCATTTTCTCCTGAATAAGCATATCCGTTTAGTTCTCTTGCAGGTATTCCCATAGCTCTCGCAATTGCAATAAAAGTATCAGTAAATTCCATACACGCCCAACTACTGTCGGTTGTTAAAGCTTTTAAAGCCCCATTACGCTCGATATATTCATTTCTTACAAGATTGAAATCATATTTAAGAGTTTGGCCAACGTAATCATATATTGCTCGTGCATTCTCGCTTACTGATTTATTTTCGTCTTTTAACTTGTTTGCAATCTCTATAATCTTAGGATTGTTAACCTCCCAGTAGAGTGCTTCTTGCGTATATATCTTACTAAGATTTGTTGGAATCTCTTTAAAATTACCTCCAAATGAAGGAACTATTTGCTTACCAAATACTTCAGCGTTTCCTACAGCTGTTATATTAAGTGTTTGTTTCGGACCCAGTCTATATTGTGCCAGTTGATTACCATCTGCGTCAGTTGTCACGTTATACGGTTTAGGATCAAGCTCCTTAAAAGATACAGTCTGTCTGTCTTTTAGATAAGGGGGAAGGGCTATTTGCATGTTTTTAGCAAATACTGAATCGTTTTGCAGTATATAACTTAGTTTAAAGTTTAATAGTTGCTTTTTACCAAAAGCTGCGTCAATTCCGATATTATTTAAGATAACTTTATTAAAGTAAAAGGTTGTGGTGAGATCATTTTCTTCTTGTGAGAGTGGGTTGGGCGATACATAAATCATAGGACCGACACTTTTTGGAATAATAAGCTTTATATTGTATTCGTCTACTGAATCTAAATTTTGGATTTTTGGTATGCTTATATTTGTTACATCTCCGACAACACCTGCTATGTCCTTCGTTTTGTATGTAATGGTAAAGTCTTTGGATTTAAATTGACCGATAGCAAACTCTGAGAAGTTAGCTTTTATAACAGTCTTATCGCTGTCTTGTTCAACATCAAGTGTAATATCTTTATCCCCTCCCTTAACTTGTACGTCAGTGATAGAAAGTTGTCTAATAATGAGAGCATAGTCTGTAGCTATAACATCTTTTTCCTGATTGGTAATCTTTATCTTTTGTTCAACAAGAGTTTCATTGGTTGGTAAAATTTCATAGGTTGTATTATAAGATGTACTAAATTCTCCGGCATATGCAGTAGTCGGCAGAAATGCTATTAAGAGTAAGAAGAGCAGAATTTTCATGATTTTTATTAGTTTACCATTAATTGTAGAATAGGTGGGTGGATTTAAAAACAAAAGTTAAATTACTCCCTGCAGTACCGGGTGTATACAAGTTTAAAAATGAGCATGGAGAGATAATTTACATAGGCAAAGCCAAATCTCTTAAACACAGAGTCAAGTCATACTTTGTACTAAATCTTGATATAAATTCCAAAACTTACCAGCTTGTTCAACACATACATGATCTTGAATACATTGAGGTATTTTCTGAACTTGAGGCGCTGATTCTTGAAGCTTCCTTAATCAAAAAGCATTTACCTAAGTACAACATTCTACTTAAAGATGATAAATCCTATATCTATATAGTTATCGACAAAGGCAATGTAATAAAAAATGGAAGGACAGTAAGTATACCGCGCGTATTACTTGCCCGTGAAAGAGATTTACTTCCTGCAACTACTTACTATGGACCTTTCACCAGTGCTGAGGCTGCCAAAAGTTTACACAAAACAATCAGAAAAGTTCTTCCTTTTAGGGATTGCGATGTGCCTAAATTCGAAAAATATAGAAGGGCAGGCAGGCCGTGTCTGTATGGTTTTATTGGCTTGTGCCCTGCTCCCTGTGTAAACGCTGATATCACTTCGTATAAAAATAACATAGCAAAAATAAAAAAGATTCTTAATGGTCAAACTAATGCGCTTATTTCAGATTTGAATAGGCAGATGACTGCATTTTCCAAGCAAGAGGAATTTGAAAGCGCAGGTTCAGTTAGAGATTTACTGAAGAAATTTACCTACGCAAAAGAAACATTTCGGGTACCTCAGTCTTACATAGATAACCCATACCTTGTTCAAGATATCATAGATCAGTCCCTCTCTGCTTTAGTGTCTGCAATTCCAATTCTTAAAACTGCTCCTTGGGTTATAGAATGTTACGACATATCAAACTTATCAGGTAAAGAAGCAGTAGGTTCATTAGTGTGTGCGGTGGGAGGCAGAATTACCAAAGCTAAATACAAGAAGTTTAAAATAAAGCTGAAATCAACACCTGATGATTTTTCTATGCTTGCTGAGGTATTAACAAGAAGGTTAATGAAAGGCATTCAAGGAGCATCTAACTGGGAGCTACCTGATCTGTTGATCATAGATGGAGGCAAAGGCCAAGTTTCAACAATACTTGAGGTGCTTGAGAAGTTGGAATTAACAATACCTGTAGTAGGGCTTGCGAAGAAGGACGAGCGACTTATATACCATGACGGGACTAGCTTTGTGGAAGTTACATTAGATAGAAGCAATGAAGGGCTAAAGCTTGCTCAAAGACTTAGAGATGAAGCTCATAGATTTGCAAGAGCTTACCACCATAAGCTAAGAGTTAAGAGCATAGAAGATCAAAAAGAATAATAGTATACTTTTAATGTGAAAAAAATCTTAAAAGCACTCGTATATACTTTTATTGCTTTTTATTTTACCGGTAGTCTTGTTAACGCCTTTTTCTTTTCAGGTGATATATTATATGGCTACATACTTGTGATACTTGCTCTTGGGGTTGTAAATTTTGTTTTTCCGCACCTTGCTGCTATTTTGTCTTTGCCTTCTAGAGGTCCATTTGCGCTGATCCTTTCCTGTGGAATTACTTTTGTGATGTTATATTTATTATCAGCATTTTTACCTCAGTTCGATCAAAGTGTCGGACGTATTCCGGATTTGATAATTTTTGGCTTTGTGATACCATCTATTGGCCTTACCCAAATGTGGGCTTTACTAGCATCTTCTGCTCTGCTAACTTTTATATACAAGTTCTTAACATTCTTGGGTTCGACAAAGGAAAAGAAATGACAATAGTGCTAGTACTACAAATAATTTTCAGTGTTATAGTAATAGCTTTAACCCTTGTTCAAAGCAAGGGCACTGGGCTTTCAAGTATGGTCAGTTCGTCAATTGGGTATTACAGATCTAGAAGAGGGGTGGAAAAAACTGTATTTTTTCTAACAATACTCGGAATAATACTTTTTTCCGCTACTTCTTTACTTCTTGTAATTCAGCAGTGATATGAAATTTGCAAAGATTGTTGGAGATATTCCTTTAATAGGTGATGTTAAAGTATCTGGCTCGAGTGATTCTGCAGCATCCTTAATTTTTGCATCTCTTTTTTTCTCTGAACCTGTAATGTTGGAAAATGTACCTGAGAATACATATATAAAACGTTGTTTTGATATGCTTGAGGTACTAGGAGTTACTTGTAACAGACTTTCTCACGGCAGGTATCTTATAAATGCTTCAGGCCTTTCAACTTTTGAAGTGCCTTTTAATGAGGGGCGTGCTATTCATGTAATGTTATATATTGCAGGACCCTTGCTCTACAGATTTGGGAAAGCAATTATTCCAAAACCACATAACTTAAGTAAAAAGAAAATTGAAGCGTACAAACATATGTGGGAGCAATTTGGTATCGAAGTCTTTGAAGATGATAGGTTTGTGGTGTTGCGAAGTGGTGAACTAAAGCCCGCTACGATCAAAGTACAAGATAAGGATTATGTTTTCACCGTATCGACAATTCTATGTTCGGTTTTTATAGCAGGAGAAAGCTTTATTTTTGGGCCATCGCAAAGATACGAGGTCTCAGATATCTTAGAGTTCTTAAACAAACAAGAAAGTAAAATCACAATAGATGAGTCTTCAAACTTTAAAGTTATAGGTAGTCCGCTATTTAGAGATGCAACCTACATAGTTCAACCGAGCACTACAGAAGCGGTCTTTTTTTCAACTGCTTCCATTTTAACTAGAGGAAATATTACTATTAAAAACCTCGTTAGAGAACCATTTCTTGCCTACCTTAATATTCTCAGCAAGATAGGGGTTGGTTTTGAATTTTCTAAATCAGACCTTAAGGTATGGTCTGCAGGAGAAAGAATTTATTCAACAATTGATGTAATAACGTCCCCGGCTCCTGGTTTTATTAACGCTTGGCACGGCTATCTTCTGCCAATGTTTTCTATGATCGAAGGTAAAAGTAGTATTTTACTTAATGACTTCGATTGTACGTTTGAATATTTAATAGAGCTAAAAAGACTTGGTATTAATATACAAATTACAGATTCTAAATCTGATTTGGATATAAACACTAATCAAACTAAACTTGAGGTTATTGGAAAGAGTGCGCGTATTGGTACTAAAGTAACATTGCCTGACGTCTACAGCTGCGGATTTATTTTATGTACTAGTTTAGGGGCATCAGGTACGACTGAGTTATATGGTACAGATAAGATTGATTTCAAATATGATAATATTTTTTCTAAGTTAGCTAATCTTGGAGCAGAAATTGAAATAGAGGATGTAAATGACAACTGATATTTTCTTTTTGTTCACCTCACTATTTTTATCATTTGCAATATATCCATTCTGGATCACATTTGTTTATAAATTTAAGCTTAGAGAGGCTATTAGAGATGAAGGCCCGCAAAGCCATTTAGTAAAAGTCGGTACACCAAGTATGGGAGGATTTGTTTTTATTCTTACTGTCGCTCTCATTACTATTCTATTTAACACCAATCGCGATCAAACCGTATTTCCAATCTTTGTAGCAGCAATGGCCGGTTTGTTAGGATTGTTGGAAGATTTTGTCTAAATCTACAAAGTATCAGGTCTTAGAGAGTTATTTAGCATAGGGTTAGGGTGGGGATTTAATTATAATAATAAATTAACACGCATTGTGTTTTTGCCTGTAAGGTTTTTTATTAAATTCACCGATATAGTTGGAAGCTCCGCAGGTAGGGGAATTAAAACATACCAAAAATTTGTGATTCAAATA
>ERZ724505.279-NODE-279-length-35706-cov-290.633755_pt1 | contig 35706 bp, 62 predicted proteins | sample MGYA00376038_ERZ724505 | MGnify/ENA primary metagenome ERZ724505 (study PRJEB28724, sample SAMN07190884) | wastewater metagenome | isolation source: effluent of sewage treatment plant in Hong Hong | place: Hong Kong | collected 2016-03-17 ...
CCATCGCCTCGGCACCGCCGGGCAGGGCGCCGGGATGCAGCGTCCAGGTGTAGCCGTCGTCAGATGTCAGGGTGCTGGAGTCGTTGCCACCCAGAATGAAGCGCCCACCCAGCACGGTGGCACGGTAATACTGCGTCGCGCTGGTGTAGGTGAGCGTCCACGTGCCCTCGAGGCCGCTCGGCGAGGTCCAGATTCCGCTGGCGCCGCCGCCATTGAGCACCACATAGACGGAGCCGTTCCAGAGCGGGGTGAACCAGTAGCCGGAGGCCGGCACGGCCTGTGGATACCAGACGATGCCGTCGGGTGACAGCGCGAACCACTGCACGTTGGCGGTACAGTCCGCGCTGGCCAGAAAGCCTCGTCCGCCAGCCACCACGTCGACTAGCTGGCTGACGCCGAACCCGTCGGGGACGACGCGCGGTACCCATGTGACGCCATCGTAGGAGGTGAGCACATACGGGCTCGCGAATCGAGTCAGCACGCAAATTTCGCCGTTTGTAGCCAGCCGGAATTCGCCGGATGCCGCGTCGTCGTAGCGCAGGGTCCAGGTGCCGGTCTCGCCGGTCGGCGAAGTCCAAATTTTGCCGTCGAACTCGGACGCGATGAAGCGGTCGCGGTGCCAGACGATCCGGGCGCCCTGCGCCATCGGCGCGGTTTGCGCAGTCACCCCGTAGTCGGTCACTGTGCCGGCGGTCACCACCTCGGCCTTGACCTGAGCGCCGAGCAAGCTGTTGCTGTATTTGGCGAGCGGCAGATCGGCGATCACCAGATAGGCTAGGCCGCGCCAGGCCGGCGTGTGATCGACCCCGAGGGTTGCCTGAATGCGCGGGTCCGGCTCCTGCGTGTCGCTGCCGGTGTAGAGCGTGAACAGGCTGGCTGCCTGATTGCTGGCGCGAATCGTCTCGTGATCGGTGGCTCCAGCGTCGTAGACCAGATTCGGACCAAGCCAAAGGCGGCGCACCCCGACGATCGGGCCTCGGCAAAGGGCCACGGCAAACGTCGCAGAATAGGTGCGGGTGCGCGTTTTGGCGCCGCCGCCCTTGCCGCCACCTTTGCCACCCCCCGAGGTTTTGGATTTTTCCGTGAGCCGATTGTTTTCCAACCAAATCACGTTGCCGTACAGGCTGATTGTGCCATACACCCGCGGTATCGGCGCGCCGTAGGTACTGGTCTGCACCGACAGATCGGACAGCCGCGGCCCCTCGATGGTCGGCGTTTTCGGTGGCGCGACAAGATCGCCGAGCGCACCGCCGACCGCCGCGCCGAGCGACAGACCGACGGGCGGGAGGAAAAACCCGACGACTCCCCCAACGACGGTGCCGACAATGCGTCCGGTACTCATGAGGCCAGATCCCGGAAGCGCCAGGCGGCAACCACGCGCCGCTGCCAGGCGGCGGTCAGTTCATGCGCGCAGACGCAGCCGACCGCCGCCCAGGCGTGCACGATCGTCGCTCCGCAGTGCAGGGCGAGGTGGTGCGGCGCGCCGCCAAAGCGCAGGGCGAGGACATCTCCGGCAGCCGCTTCGGCCAGCCCGCCCGGCAGGCGAATCAGGTAGGGCTGCGCATCGACGGCACGCAGCAGCGAATCGCCGGAGGGCTCCGGGCTGTAGCCCTGCTGATCGCACACCGGGCAACCGTTGGCGCGCGCCACCTCAGCGAGCAGCCCGGCACAATCGAGTGCCTCGCCAGGGACGCGGCCCTGATGGCGGAACGGCGTGGCGAGGCAGCGGCGGGCAGCTCTGATCAGATCGTCAGCGGTCATTTCTGCCCCCATTGCCCGTAGGTGCTGCCGGTAGGAACCCACGGGAAGCCACCGAAATTGATGATGTTGTTGAAGGTCCCGGAAACTCCCTGCCGCGTCTCACAGTCCGATCGCCTTTTGCGGCAGCCGCGCACCATCGTGTAGTTGTCGCCGATCTGCGGCAAATAGTAAAACGATTCGAACGTCTCGATCACCCCGCCGGCCGAAAAACTCCGGATTTCCAGCGCTTTCAGGCCTGCATTCGGCCCCGAGGTGAACCGAATGGTGCCAGCAGCGAACGTGTCTGACGCTTCGCCGCGCGCCGTGTCGGTGAACAGCGCGGCACTGCTCACGCTGGTCAGGCTGCCGGTCACGGTGTTCGGCGCTACCGGCACCAGGCATCCGCCGAAACCCTGCGACAGGAACACCTTCGGGCACTGCGCGGTGAATTGGTCATTGCGCGCCGTGTTGAGGGCGTCGATCAGTGACAGCCCGTCGATCACATAGCGGTCGTCCTCCAGACGCGCCTTGCCGAATATCCCGCGCACGATCGGCTCCTCGTCCTCGATAGGAGCGGACCACGAGGTGGCGAAAATGCTGACCACCGCGCCGTCGAACAGGCCGGCGGCGATCTGCGCGCGGCTGATGCCGGCAACGCCGGAAATCCCCTGCAGATCGAGGCTGCCGGGGGCGAATCCGGCGGTTGCCGAGTAGCCGGTGAACTCGTACCCAGACGTTGACAGGTACGTGTGGCCGCTCATCGTGAGATCGCGCGGGTGATCGGTGAGGTAGATCGTAGCCCCGATCACTGGCATGATGCGCAGGCACAGTACACGCAGCTCAGCATCGGTGACGACGGATTTCATGGCGCGAGCAGCTCGATGATGTCGATCGATCCGCAGTCACGGACATCGCGCGAGAGTGATGACACGACCATCGCCGAGTCGAAACGGGCCGGGATGTCGAATTCAAATCCAGCGGTAATCGTGTCGCCAACCAACGGCGCTGGAGAGATCGTGAGGCGCCCGGTTGTGGTGTCCACGCTTAACCCGGAGCTGATGGACACGCCATTTTTTGCGGCAATCACGGTTCCGGAAACCGGTTTGTAGACGATCCTCGCCGGGCGTCCGATGCCCAGCGGCGAGCCGCCAGCGCCGTATTCCTTGCGCAACTGGTAGAGGCCGGCGGAGAGGCGCGTCGCCGTCTGGTCGAGATTGGTGATTGCCCCGCGGCCGCTGGCACTGCTGTTGTAGTCGTCGACGTCGCGCACCCGGAATCCGGCGAATCTTCCATAGGCACGATGGTAAAGTGCCAGCACCCTGGCGGCGAGATCATCGCGCAGGAGGGTGAAGTTGAGCGTCCAGCGACGTAGAGGATATGGATGGACGAGCTGACGATACTCGGCGCCTCCGGCGGTCCGGATTATGATGACAGAATAGTCGTTGGAATGGCTGACGCCCATTCGGATATCCAGCGGGAGGCGCTCTTCGAGGAATTCTGCCATCAGGAGTATCTCCTGGCAGCCGAGAGCGCGCCGAGCACTTCGCGGGCGGCGGCGCCCCCGGCGCGGCGCACCTCTGCCGGCGATCCACTCCCGCCCATATTGATGACAACGGAAATGGAATGTCCGCCCAGCGCTCCGGGCCGGTTGTTGGCTGCCGGAACGATGCGCTCGCCTTTGTGGATCTGAGCGATCATATCGCGCGGCACGTAGTCGGAGCCAATGTCGAAACTCGGCAATGCGGTTTTTAGCCAGTCCAGACCGGCGCCGACGACTCCTCCAAGCCCACCATTGCCGCCCAGGTCGCCGAACAAGCGCCGGCCAAGATCAGCCGCCGCGGCGTTGGCGATCATGCGCCGGACGGTTTCTCCAAAACTCTGCAGCATGGACTTGGTGCCATTGGCGAAGGGGTCGAAGAGGAATTCGGCGAATGCTGATTGAATATTTTTCGCGGCCGATTTGGCAAAGACATCGATCCCCTCCACGGTACGCTGCACCTGTTCTTCCAGGCTCTGCATCTTCTCGCCGGCCTGCTGCGCGGCACGGCCGAACAATTCGAGCGCGGCCGATCCCTCGCCGAGCGTGCCGTTATCGAGCAGCGTCATGAGGCGGTCGATTTCGATATTCAGCGCTTCGGCCGGAGTGCGCGTGGCGTCGAAAATCCGCTGGAAATCGTCAGCGCGCTTGCGCTGCTCATCGGCAGCGGCATCGGCAGCGGCGCGCATGGATGCCAAATTGTCCAGCGTCTGGGCATACCCCTTTGCCGTTTCGAGATTCGCTGCGCTGGCGGTTTTGTATTTGCCGTCGGCGATCTCCGCTTCGAGTTTTTCGACTTCGGTCAGGTGTTGCGTGGCGAGAATCCGGTCCTTGAGCTGCTGCACCAGCCGTTGGCCGTCGTCGATGGCTTTGGCAGACGCCGATCGCCCGCCGCCCGAAGAGCGGATGACGGGGATTTCGGGGGAAAAATCGACTTTGCGTTTCGGAATGACATTGGCAGCGGCCGGTGGCGCAGAAAACGCCGCTGCCAGCTTTTCTGAAAACAGCGTAGCTGGCTGGCGATTCTTTTCCAGCCGCTTGTCCAGATCGGCAAAGTAAGCCTTGTTTTCCTTTTTCAGCGCATTAAATGCCTCAGATTTTTCACTAAAGCTGCTATTGACATCGAATGCGACTCCCGCCAGGGCGCCTACGGTGTAAATGTTGCGCCCGATCCTCTCGAGCGGCGTGCCCAATTCGATGACGATGGATTTCAGCAGTTGGAGCGCATCGACGAAATTGGCAACAGCCATCGCCCCTGATTCCGCCCATGATCGGATGGAATTGTCTTCGGCCAGGGGTTTCACCGCGCTGGTGACGCCATTGGCCTCCTTGGCCAAGTCCGCCAGCGTCCGGACGAAGATCGACGCGACAGGAACCAGTTCGGCAGCAATCGTCTTGACTACCGCACTTTTTGCCGCCTCCAATTTTTTCAGATTTTGCTCGTACTCTTTGGCCGCCTTCCCCTGCTCGGTGGTGACCTTGGCGACCAGCGCGCCATTGGCTGCCAAATCTTCCAGGTAGGGCAGCAGTTCGGCGCCTGCCTTGCCGAAAATGGCGACCGCCAGAGCAGTTTTCGATGAACCTTCCTCGACCTCGGAAAACGCTTTGGCCACCTCCTGCAAGGCTTTGGCCGTATCCATGCTGCGTAGTTGGTCGGGGTCGAGTTCGAGCAACGAAAACGCTTTTCCGGCGCCTTTGGATTCCTCTCCGGCTTTCGACAAAGTGGCCGCCAGCCGCACCATGCCGGCTTCCAACTGACCCACTTCGGTATTCGAGAGTTTGGCGACGGAAACCAGAGCGCTGATTTTTTCCGTGGTGGTGCCGGTGATCACTGCAAGTTTTTGCATGCTCGCGGCACCTTCGACGTATTTGTCGAAGGCGCCCTTGAGCGCGCCGACCGAAAGCGCACCGGCCAGGCCGGTGAACATCAGCGTCAGACCGGAAAACGCGGATTTGATCTGGCCAGACGCCTTTTCTGCCAAGCTGGTCGCTTGCTTTAGGTCGCTTTCAAGTTTGGTCAGGCGCGCCTCGAGGTCGATCGACAATTTGGCAATGGGCATTAGGTCGGCCTCTGGTGGTCTCTGATAATGGTCATCTGGTAGATCAATCGCTCAACGTCGCGCACGCCTAAAATGTCGGCAACAATCGGAATCGCTTCCCACTCCATGCCGCCGCAGAGATTCCATGCTCTGAGGGCGATGGCGATTTCGCTGGGCGGGTGGCCGGCTGGCCTGAGTTGCCCAGGAAGATTCTGCTGCTCAAGCCAGCCGGTCAGTTTTTTGCGTCGTCAGCGATGAGCCGGTGGTGGGTGTCGTAGGCGTCGACCGCGGCTTGCGCGATCGGGACGAGAAAATCCACGCGATCGGCCAGCCATTCGGCGCAGGCGTCGGTGTCGAACGGCACCGGAGCCGCGTCTCCTCCAGGGTACAGATCGAGACTGGTGACGCCCTCCCATCCAATTATGTGCGGGAGGATCGCGCGCGCCGCCGACTTGCCCTGCAAGTCTATCATGTCGAGCGTCGTCGGGCGCCGGATGATGAACGTTTTGCCGCCGACGTCCACGCGGATCTCGCGCGCCTTGCGGATTTTTTCGGATAACGTGCTCATGAGGCGTAATACGTCGGCGAGCCGTTCATGGTGATCACTGTCTGCGTGGTCACCAGCCCCTGCGCCTGACCGGCCGGCAGCAGGTTGCCGCCGACATAGCCGTTGAATGCCATGATCTGCCCGCCGGTGCCAAAGGTAAACTTGAAGGCGCGCTTGGCCTGGCCATCGCTGGCCAGCTTGATGGCCAGCAGGCCGGCATCGGAGACATCCCAGATGTTGTCGAATGAGAAGTTGGCGGGATTCGGCAGCCCGGGGATCTGTGACTTGCTGTTGCCGTGGATCGTCGTCGTATCGATAAAGTCGAAGTCCCCACCGGACGACGTGATGTTGGTCGCGGTGGTGATTGATGTGCCGAAGGTGATTTTGTTGGCCGTGCCGCTGCTGAACGTGTCGAACAGCGTGGTATCGACGCCCTCCAGGGTAAAGCCGGCTCCGGAAACCGCTTTGACACGGGCCACGCGGTCGTTGAGCTGGTACATGCCCTGAATGGTCAGGGAGACCCAATCTCCGTTGCTCAGGGTATTGGTTGCGGTGACGACGCCTTCTGATGCTTTGCTGATGGCGGTAATCGTGATGTCGGCGCCAAGGGCCGATTGCATGGCCACGGCGACGTTCGACCATTTGCGAGGGGTGCTCATCTGGGTTACTCCAAAAAAACCGCCTAGGCGGGTAGGTTGTGTTGCGGAAAATCAGGCTACGGCAGGTGCCACCAGTCAACGTCAACGGTGGCGGCATATAGCCCGCACTCAGGGTCATATCCGGTGGAGCGATCGACCGCTGGATTTTCAGCGGCTGCCAGTGCCGGCCCGATCTCGACGGCAACGGCATCCGCTGCGGTGCGGGTTTCTGCCCAGGCGGTGATGACGAACCGGATGTTTTCGGCCACGGTGACATTGCCGATGGTGGTCACCGGAGAGGTGCTGGCGCGCTGATAGACGATCGCAGGTAACGCGCAATCTTCTGGGATGACATCCGGGAAAATGCGGTTCCCAACAAGCGCGGTCAGCGCGGCGCGCGCGGTCAATGCCGAGTATAGGTTGGCTTCTGCACTCATGGCGTGTCGAGTTTCTGAATGGCCGGCCCGATTTCCCGTTCAAATATTTCCAGGGCCTGTGGAAGCACGGCGGCTCCGGCTTCGAGGAATTTGGCGGCCGGGAGTTTGTTCCCCTTTTTGGTGCCGAAATTCACGAATCTCCAGTAGAACGGGTCATTCGGGCTGCGCGCGCCGCGCTGCGATTCACGCTTGACGGTCTTGTATTTGACCCCGAGCAGATTGTGCTTGACGTACTGCGTCCCTTCCGCCGGGCGGATGTTGACGAAAACACCGACATGTCCGGCGGCTTTTGAAGTCCGAGAAACGCGGACCATCAGGCGCTTTTTCAGCAGGCCCTTGGTGCGGTAGGGCGTCGGTTTGGCGAGTTCCGGCGTGGCGGCCCGCGCGGCCTTGCGCACCACCGCGGCGCCTTTGCGCAACGCGCTCAACAGCACTTTGCGGCGAATTTTGTCTGGCAGAGCGAGCAGAGTAGCCTTGAGTTGGTCCATGCCCTCGACGGTGGCGGTGATGCCTTCGGCATTTCTTTTAACGTCCATTCCGCACCCCATTGGTTGCCAGGATTTCCAGCGTGTGATGCCCGGCGCCGACGTCGACGACCTGCGTGATGTCGTACGGGTCGCCGTCCCAGAGGATGCGCTGCTCACGGACGACGCCGGATCGGTAACGCAGACGAAAACGAACGTCTGCGGCATATTGCGTCTCGGCCGCGGCGAAAAATTCGCGGCCCTTGAGTGGCCACGCTTCGGCCCACAGGCAGTGATCGGCCGTCTCGGTGACCACATCGGTCCAGGTGACGATCTCTTCTCCGATGGCGTTTCGCGTGACGCTTTTTGCCTGCAGCTTGATGCGATGCGCGGCGCGCCCCGGCTGGAATGCAGAGGTCGGCATGATCAGGCGACGCGCAGGACGGACTCGGCATCGAGCAGCCGATCGACGTAGGGCAATGGCTGCAGGCCGGCGGCATCCAGTCCATCCGGGTGGTCGAGCGCCTGCACGACATGGGCAATGATCCACAGCCGGACATTGCCGGGGACATCCGTCCCGGCATTGCCATAGCCGACGGTAAATCGGATGCGCACGCTGTGGGGGAAATTCTGCGTCTCCGGCCATGACTGGCCAACCTTGAGCAACGCGCGACTCGGCACATTATCCGCATCGAGCTGGTAAACCGAAGTGGAAAGCGTCTGCTCTACCCCGGTGCCGTCCAGATATTTGATGCTGGTGATTGCCTGCGCATCAGGCAAAGTCAGATCGATGTCTATCGACGAGGGAAATCCATCGAGAAGCAGCTCGACGGTCTGGGTGATCAGGCGACGCGCCAGGCGGTGCTCGGCTTCCTGGCGGATCGCCGGGATAAGCAGATTGGTGATTTGCGCATCAAATGCGGTGCCGTCGATCCTCCCGGCGACCTTGATGTCGTCGACGGTGACGGGCTCAACGGCCGGCGGAGTGATGAGGATCAGTGACATGTTACGTCGTGGCCGGGTCGTATCCGGAACCGTTGATGAAGACGTCGTCCATTTCCTTGAGACTGACCGGGTTGGTTTTCGCGCCCTGAATCGCTACCCGCAGTTGGTTGATGAATGTCGTCTTGCGGGTAAATTCGTTGCAGTCTCTCCAGTAAATGCGTTGTACCGGCGTGCCATTGGCGATGCGATCGGCGGCATATGCCTCGAAGGCCACCAGCAGCGGCTGGCCTCCGGTGACCAAAGCACCGTTGTAGAGTTGCATGCGGCTCAATGTAACGTCATTAGCGCTGAGCGACGCTGGGGCGTCCGGCCCGGTCAGAACCCATACGATATTGCCATTCGGGATGATATGGACGTGAACCGGAGTGCCGGCACCGACTGCAGCCAGGCGGGCTGCTTCGGCATCGGCAAATCGTGTGGCACCAGTGAATGAAATTCTCGCCATGGGTCAATCTCCGTGAGTAACTGTGACATCTGCATGCATCAGGATGGCGCAGGCGGAAGTGGTGCTGATCTGCAGGCTGAGTGACAAAATTTGATCAATCGAGGTATTCGCCGAAGAATTTTCAGTTCCGACTGTGAAAACTGCTCCAGTGGCCCCGGCCCCGACCCCGGCCGGCCGGCTATTGATCTGCAAATTCTGAACCCCTTGATTAACTGACGACAACAGGTACTCGATGTTCGGGTTGGTGGTGACAAGTCCGACATAGGTAACCATGGTGGAGCCGAGGTAAATCCTGAAAATTTTGTTGGCCGTTACGCTGCCTAGACAGCGCAAATGGGTTTTGAGTCTGCCGCTGTTGCCCATGGCCCCGCCAGGGACCAGAAATCCGGTAGGGCCCGTGACTTCTGCGGTCGTGGTGGTCAGCCATCCGGAAAGATTCGTCGAAAATGGAGTCTGGGTAGCCGGACGAGCCGGTCTCCCTGAGACATAGGTCTCGGTATAGAGAATCCCTGCCGTGTCGCTGGAAAACACTGCCCAATACCAGCCAGCCGGGTACGTAGACCCACCGAAAGACGCTGGCATATACATCCAGCAGCCCTTGAGTACATTCCAGGCGTTGTTCAGAATGGCCGCCGAGAGGGTGAATGCCCCGGCAGACCCGGTAAACTGTAGGCCGTTTGCCGCACCATCGCCGGGCGGTAGAACAAACGGAACACCGATGGACGCGATGCAGATCGGTGTTGAATTGAGCCATTCTGAAGCGTCGATGGTGTTTTGCGACGCGGGAGGGACCCATGCGTTCCCACCAGACAAATTGGTGTCCGCCTGTTTTGCACTGACCAGGCCGTTTTCCGTCGCGGGGTCCGTAGTCAGCAGGTCGGAGCATTTGTATTCCCGGCCGGTGCGTGGATCTTTCCAGCCTACCAATAGCTTGACGGTCATGTCAGATCCTCATTCCTCGGCGATTTCTTTGGCGTTCGGGTCGAACGCTCCAGCTTCGATGAGGCCGGTCAGGTTGGACTCTGCGACAACGGCATACTCGCCGCATTTGAGGCCGAGTGCCGGAATATCGATCAGTGCCCGGCCGGCGACAAGACGGGCTTCGGTACCGATTTCTTCGGTACCGGATTTTTCTGAGTCTTGCATGCGTTTCTCCTGTCCGGCGCCCGATCTGGCGCCGGAAGATCGGTAGGGGAGGATCGGTTAAGTCGCGGAGTTCTGATAATACTTGACTCCGCCGCCGACGTCGACGAAGTTCCCGCCACTTCGCATCCAGGCGAGAAATCCGATCTGTCCGAGTTTGATGTAGGCGCTGTCGTCAAAACGGAACATCTGGATGTCCATAGCGTCACGGATTTTGTAGAACGTGAAATCGCCGAACAAGATCGATTTGGCATTGGCAGCCATCACGGCGATGTCCTGATTTATCTGGATTTGATAGCCCAACAGGGTGTCCGGGAAGGATCCACCGAGGCCATCGTATCCAGGCATGAAGATCGGTCGCCCGCTGGAATCCTTGATCTTGCGGATTACCTTCAGCGAGGAATCGTTCATCATGAATTTGCACCGCCCGAGATTTCGATAGGCAGGATCGACGGAATGTACCAGGTCCACCAGATCGTCGTAGATGACCGTGACGGTCTGGCCGGTGGTGCCGACCTTTCCTGACGCGGCGGCCGTGACAATTCCGTTGGGCTGACCAGTTCCGGTACCGGTGGTGAAATAGGTGTTGGTGACGCGGCCCAGACGGGTGACGAGGCGTGCCTTGATGAACGCCTCCATGTCGATCGAGGAATCCTGCAGCAGCTCGAAGGGGCAGGCAACGACTTTCGAGCTGAATTTGTAGGTTTTGAGCGTGACCACGCCGAAGCTCGGATCGGCACCGGTGGCAGTGGTGTTCTCACCGATCAGCTCGCCAGTTTCAGAAGTTCCGTCCGACGTGGGAAAGTTGATGTCGTTTCCCTGCGCGGTGCGGAAGACTTCGGAAACCGCACGCATGCCGCCGAAATCCTTTAGGGCATCGGCGACCGAGGTAGCCACCTCGGTTGGAACGGTATAGCCACCCTGCGCCGAGGTGCCTACGGACATGGTGTTACGCAGCACCCCCCATTCGTCCGGCGTGACCAGCTTCTCGCCTTTTTTCATGAGATTCCAGAAGGCCTCGACGTTGGCCGGGCGCTTTTTGTCTCGCGCGGCGCGATCGACGACGGTACGCACCGCGTCGGTATCGGAACTCTCGGAGATGAGGTCGAGAACGTTTTGAACGCGCCTGGCTTCGGCGGAGATGTTTTCGATTTCTGACATTCCCTGGTCGTATTTTTCCTGCAGGGATGGGGTCCACTTGTCGCCCGGGTTGTCGTCGAGCAGTTTGTGAATGGATTGTGCGATCGCGGAACGGCGCTCCCGCAGGGCTTGAATGGATTTCATGGTGTTCTCTCTCCTAAATAGAGGATGTAAAAAAACCGCACTCTGACGGTTGATCAGCAGACGCGGGAGCGTCTAGTCCGTCTGTTTCTCTGCCAGGCGTAATCGCCGGCGGAGGTGATCGAGGGTTGAGACCGGATCGTTTCTGTTTCCATCTTGGTTTGCTGGCGATTTTGATGGCGCTTTTGACCAGGCTGTGAGATTCCACTGGATGGCGTTCTCGAGGGCGACATCATCATTCCTGGCGATCCGATCGGCAAACTTGTACAGCAGTGCTTCTTCCGCCGAAAACCAGGTTTCGGCATCCATCCAGTCGGCGATCTGCTGGGTGTCCTGTCCGGTGGCTTCGGCATAGGTGGCGATCAGGATGCCGTCGACTTTTTCGAGCAGGGCGGCGGTGTCCTTGAGGTCTCTGGAATCGCCATAGGCAATAGTCTGCGCGTTGTGAATCATTATCATGCCGCCCGGTGCGATGACGACTTCGTCGGCGGACAGGGCGACCCACGAGGCGGAGCTGGCTGCGAGTCCATCGATGTGGGCGATGATGTGCGCATCATGCTCGCGGATAATCTGGGACATTGCCTGGGCGGCAAAGACTTCTCCACCCGGAGAATTAATGCGCAGATGGATGGTCCCTGCGTTGATAGCCGTCATCTCCCTGGCAAAGTCGATGGCGGAGACGCCACCAAAAAAGCTGTCTGACACGATGATGTCGTAGAGATAGACGGTGGCTTCATCCAGAGAGACATTCTCAACACGAAACAGACCTTTTCCTCGATTGTCAACAAGAAGTTTGTTGAGGGGGCTTTTCGTCTTCATGCGGGTTCCTGGCTTCATGTCTTTTAAACGGATTGGGATTCGCCCGTGGCGCGGGTGTCTCCGTCCGGCAAAGGTGGGAGATTTTCGAGGCGGCGTACCTCATTCGGGGTCATCCATCCGGGTTCCCCTGCACGCCCGAGAGCGATGCGGTAGCCTTCATTCCGCGCTTTGTAATCTCCCCGTTCGAGGCCGGCGGTGGTGAATTCTGCGAAATGGATTCCGTCGCGCAGGAGCTTTCGATTGATCTCCTGCTCGATCTTGACCAGGTGACGACTGAGGGTGTATTTGACAAATCCGATGCCTTGCTGTTCGATGCCGCTGCCCCAGCTCGTGGCCTTGTCGGTGAGGCCGATCATGTGGGGCGGGACTCCGTAGAAGCGGGCGATGTCAGCGGCCTGATAATTGCGAGTCTCGATGAGCTGAGCATCCTCTGGATTGAGTGACAACGCTTTGACTTCTCCGCCGCCGGTTAGAATGGCCGGAATGTGGGCGTTTCCAAGGCCGGCGTACCTGGCCATCCAGGATTCCCGGAACAGTGCCTGCGCGGCAGCGTCCATTCTGCCAGGCGTGGTGATCACGAAATCCGGGCGGGCGCCGTTGCTGAAAAACCGCGCGGAATACTCGTCAGCGGCCAGGGATAATCCCATGCTGTTGCGCGCGGCGTGCCGCAGTGGAGATGCGCCGCGGCAGCCGTCGAATCCGAGCCCAGGAACATGCAGCATGTCGTCCTGATCGAGCGTGATCATGCGTCCGTCGACGGCTGAATCGATCAGTTGATAGGCAAGACGGTCGCCATTTATCGAGACTGAAACGTCTAAAGGGTGTAGGGGCTCAAGCCGGACTACATCTGGCAGCAGGCTCCGACGACCTCCCTTGCGGTGAATCCTGGCGAATCCGTCACCGTGCAGCAGCAAGGCCCAGATCAGGTATTCTCGCCAGACGGCGGCGCTGCAGGCGGGGGTCGGCTCGACGTTGAGGAGGTCGGACAACGGGTGGTCGACGCGCTGGCGAGAATCTCCTCCTCGCCGGTAAATGGGCAGCGGCAGGCTGGAGATGGCTCCGCCGATCAGACCGATACATGCGTAAACCGCGCAGATGGCCAGCGCGGTCCTTTCATTGACGGCAGGTCCGGCTGTGGACAGGGACCCGGAGCCGGTCAGCCATTCGTAAAGCTGACTATCTCTTCCGCCAGAGCTGGTGGTGTAGGTGGTGGCGTTGCTGAGCTTCCGAGCGGCTTCCCGCTGGGCCTTCCAGGCGGTGAGGATCACCGATCCGGGGATGGCAACGCGCTCAGCGTTGTACCAGGTGGGGGCGGCGCTCATAGTACGATAAGCTCAAGGCAAGGAGATTTTTCTTCGCTGGGCACCATGGCTCTGGACATTGCGACGATTGTGGCGACGGCGGCATCGATCTTGTTCTGTGAGCGCAGTTTGCGGGGGAAGATGTTCTCGTTCCGATCGCTCCAGACTTCTACGTTTGAGAGCATCCAGACGTAGGCGGGATTTCCGTCGTGATGAAATCGTCCGGCATCGATGAGCGCGGCGATTTTTTTCATTGGTTCCGAGAGATGGCGCGTCTGCATGGGAATGTCGACGACTTCAAATCCCTCCTCTTGAAGATTCGGGGCGATTTCGCGGGAACCCCATGCGTCAAGCGAAATTTCGCGGATCAAGACGGTTTCTGAGCTGTCGATTACATCATCCTGAATTTGTCTCAATGAGATCATGTTGCCAGGCGTCGGTGTGATATGGCCTCCGGAAACCCATGCATGGTAGTGGGCGTTCTCAGGCTTGTCGACGGCCGACTGGGGCAGGTAGTTTCGGGAGATAGCGGTGTAATGCTCTTCGCCGTCTCTTTCTTCTGAAAACAGCCAGACAGCCGATGCGATGTCGATTTTGCTGGCCAGATCAAGCCCAACCACGCAGGGGTGCCCGCGCATCGATTCGAGCGTAATGGCGGGGTCTCCAGCCTGCTGCAGGGCGTGCAGGTTGAGCCACGGAGATGCGGCGGCGACCCATGTGTTGAGGTGTTTTGTCTTGAATGTGTTCTGCTTGCGCGGGTCGGAGATGGCGTCGCGCTGCTGCATCTTGAGGAAGTCTCCGTCGATCGATACGCCGTAGTTGGGATTCGCTTTTCGGATCGATTCTTCGGTGGTCCAATCGTCCCCGTCATCAACGCCGAAGATGATGCCGAAACGCTGGTCATTTTCGACGATCGATTCGATGATTTTCTGTAGCTCGACCTGGTGCAGGTAGCACGGACACGAGAGGTCAGATCCAGCCGTTGTGATGACGACGATCAGCGGCTGCGAACGGGCGCCCATGCCGGTCTGCATGGTGTCGTAGAGCGCTGAGGTTTTGTGCTCGTGGAATTCGTCGATGAGCGCGCATGATGGACTAGCGCCGTCGCCAGGATTGCCGATCACGGGTTCGAACTTGCTATTGGTGGATACGACCGAGATATTGCTGGCATTGACGGTGACTCCGTAAGTCTGCAGGTAACGTGGCGTGGCGCGCGCCATCAGCAGAGCCGGCCGGAATACTTCCATGGCTTGATCTTGTGTCGTGGCTCCTGAGTAGATTTCGGAGCCAAATTCGCCGTCTACCGCCAGCATGTAGAGGCCAATCACGGCTGCCAGCGTGCTCTTGGCGTTTTTTCGAGGAATGAACAGGTCGGCGACGCGGAATCGGCGCTTTCCTGTCTCGCAATGCACCCAGCCGAAGATGCTGCAGAGGATGAAGATTTGCCACTGCTCGAGCTTGATGAGCTGCCGCCGCGCGGCCCAGTCGCCCTTGATGTGGGGCATGAGTTCGGCGAAACGGCAGATGCGCTCGGCAGGGTGGTACGCCTTGCCCGCCGAATCGGTCTGCTGAGGGTTGAAACGATAGGGCCAGGCGGGGTCAAGCGCGGCGCGCGACAGGTCGGACAGGTGACGCTGACAGGCGAGACGATGCCATTTGCAAGCAGGGATACGCCCCTCGACGACATCACGCGCGTACTGCGTCGAGATGTCGGCAAATGGCTGGGCTACAGGTTGTTCCACGCTTCTCTTTGTGCTTCTTCTAATGGATCGCCATGACGCTTTACAGACGCCTTGACACGCGACCGAGATGATGGAGACATGCCGAAGCTGGCCAGGTACCTGTCACAGTCCTGCTGGAGCTTTCCGACGACGCGGAACAATGCAGATTCTCGCACAAATCCGGTTGGCGTCTGCTGGGTAAAGACGGCTTCTGCTTCATCAAGACCGCCATCTCTCGCCTGCTTTTGCTTGGCGGCCAGGGCTTTCTCGGCCAGAACAAGGCGCCCCCAGGTCTGGCAGTAAATCGCCAGGGCGGCGCGGTCGAGACGGCTGATCAATCCCACTGATTCCAGCTCGACAGTGATCCGGCGCCATTCTTTTCTGGCATCAAATGAAAGATGTGCCGGAACATCCGGCACCGCCACTTCGGGCTGTACGCCATCGGACAGATCGAGCGTGCGACGGCCAGGATTGCCACGCAGCAGCTTGATCACGTTCGATTGTGGTTTTGGTCCCCGTTGTCCCATAAAAAAACTCTGAAAACGTGCGACTAAAAATTTATGACTTGGCGAACGGTACTGATGCGGATAGGCGTAGACTTTTGATACCCCCCCATATCATCGCTTTGAGCGCTTTGATTCGGAGGCGGTCTTGATCTGGTGGCATGTCCTGCAGATCGCCTGCAGATTGGTGTCTGCGTCAGAACCGCCCTCGCACTTCGGAACGATATGGTCAACCTGCGTCGCCATCGTCACTTGACCATTGCTCAGGCATGGTTGGCAGAGACCAGCATCACGCTCAAGCACTCGTTTCCGTATGCAATCCCACGCTGACCCATACCCGCGTTCATGTCGGCTTCCTCGCCTAGGATCAGCAAAAGTGCCGAGCTTACGGTCTGCCTGATGTGCAGGGCAGTACCCTGACCCATCGCGCACCAGATTCCAGCAGGCGGGATGCCGACACGGCTTAGATGCTGCTATCGGCACGGACATCTAAAACGAAAGATCCATGCATTTAACGAATGCATGGCTTTTTTCGCAGCTATGACGTGTATTGGAAATGAATCTAACCAATGCATGATATGAATGTCAAGCATTTTTTCTTTACGCACCTGAGTAGACCATGCCACTGTTGATCAGCACATCATCAGCACGGACATGAGCAATCGATTCCATATCTGCTACGTCACATCCCAGTCACCCGCACGAACAGCGCGCCACCGGGCACCGTCGGCCCGCCCCGTAGCGCTCGTCAATCCTGCTGCACCTGGGCACCACCGATCCTCCTCCTCCATTCCGTCGAAACATCCGCCACGAGCTGTCTCGCCGCATGACTCCCGCGTTTTTCAGCCACCATCCCGTAGTACCTTTTCCGCTCACTATTCGGCCACCGCATGACGGTCCGGGCCTCGCAACGCGCTCTGTGAGCCTCGCTCCAGGTGCAGTCCGGCTTGTCGCATGGTTTAGGCCCGCACATCATCAACAACCGGCACTGGCAGCCGACTCTGCATCGCCAAGACCTCCTGCATCGCCATCGCCTCGGCTGCACGCCTCGGCATGCCGGCATCGAACTCAATAATCGCAGCGCGCTCCTCGTAGTGCTCGCGCAGGTCGGCGCTCAGGTCGGCTAGACGGAGACCCATTGCAGCCCATCCCATCTCCGCAAGAGCTTTCCGTCGTCGGTGCAGATGCCGTCTGCGATGTTTCTCTGCAAAATCTCCATCAGGTCTGTGTTTCCAGCCGCGCCCCTACGCACAAAGTCCAATGCCGTTTGCGACCGCGGCTTTTTGGCCCACAGAAGCGGATCAAGGCCTCCGGATAGCGATTCAAGAGCCATCGACGGATTCCCTCTTTGCGTTGGCGTTATCGTCTGCTTCGCCCTTCAACCTTCGCAGCATGTCCTTGATGGTTTCCTTGCCAACCTCAGCCGAATGCGTGTTCCCGGGAGCAGGAAGCGCCGGACGCCTCTCCGGTATCTCCGGCCACCGGCCCAGAGCGAGTTGGTCGCCAAAAGCCCTGTTCCACTCCGGTTGCAGTTCGCGCAGCGTTTTGCGTGAAAGGTCATAGCTCCCGATCTTCACGGCAGCCCAATAGATCGCCGGGTGACTCCATCGGTCCGTTCCGGACTCCCTCCTGCCCATCTGCTCGACAGCCTCCATCAGAGCCACCTGATAGTCGCTAGACGGCCGGCAATCCTTGAAGAATTCGGCGAACGACGGCGGCCATTCCCTTCTCCTGCACGCCTTGAGCCCTGCTCGAACCTCGTCCGCTGTGACGCCCTCATCAGCGAAACCCTCTGACCATGCCGTGCGCCAGTTGGCGATGGCCTGATCGTTGGCAAATGCCGCCCTCCACTTGTTCGGATACAGGCCGTCAAGCCGATTGAAAAGGTGGTCGATCAGAGCCAGGCCATCGAGCGATTGGCGCGGCTCAAGCCAGTCGTTCAGCGGTGATATCGATGATGTTTGCAGTTTCACTCTGCCGGATCCGGTTGCGGTTGACGTGGGCGACGGGGTCGAACTTTGCCGCTCTTGCCGGGCCATCCCTCGGATTCGGATCGACCCAATCCGCCTTAAACCCAGCCCACCCTCGAGCACAACAGGTTGTCAGCGCCACCCCGACCGGAATGCCGGCCTTTGTGGCCTCTGCAACGACAGCCCGAAGTGCCGTACGCGTCGATGCCGCCTTCTTCGCTTTGCGCAGTTCGAGGTAATCGGCCGCGGTTTGCTGGTCGGCCCCTTGCTCGACCAGAAATCTCGTCGCATCGAAACGATCAGCGGCGACAGCCGCCGGCTTTTCGGGTCGCGCCTGTACCTCCGGGATAGCCGCTGGCGCGGTGTTTGTTTCAGGATTCAGGATTCCTCTTTCAGGGATCAGTAATAGGGAATCAGGAATCAGCCGGGTTTGCACCGTACTCGCATGGTGCTCGCATGGTGCTTGCACCGTACTCGCATGGTGCTCTCCGTCTTCATCTTCTGCAGAAGTACTTCCGCGCGGAGGCGGTATTGCACTGTCCCTCTCGTCTTTGTGCGGGTTCTGGTGCTTCGTGAAATTGACGATCTGGATGAACTTCTTGCCGCCGACCTCGTAGCGCTCCAGCATGTCGGTTCCCGCCAACTCGCTCAGCAGTTCGCCAATGTCGAACGAGTCTGCCGGATAGATTTCCATCTTGATCTGCTTCGGCCGGTCCTCAAGCCGGCCCTCGCGATCGGCGATCGTCCATAGTCCGACGAAGAGCAAGCGCGCCTCGACGGAAAGCTCTGCCAGGTCTGCGTTCCGAAAGAATCCTGGCTTGATGTTTCTGGCGCGTGCCATCAGGTTGATCTCCCTTCCACGATCGCAATCGCCTCTGCAACGCTCGTTGCCACGCCGGAAATCCCGCCGGCCGCAATCGTCTCGTCAAGACGCTCCCGTTGCTCCTGGGTAACCGTGTTACGCCTATGCGGGGTTTTGACCTCGATGCGAAATCGTCTGGGAGGGCAGCCGTTGAGCCTGCCTACGATATCCGGTGTACCAGACTCTCCCCACCGGCGCCAGGCCGTCCGAGATCCATCAGGGCGCACAATCCGCCCGGAAGACACTCCGACGACGGCAATCTCAAGCACCAATGGATGAACTCTCAGTGCGTTGAATATCGCTGTTTTGATGTCTTTTTCGAGCGGACGTGGCGGCTTGATCGTCCCTGGCCTGCGCCTCTTCGGCTGCGCCGGCATCTCGTCCGCAGGCACCAGCGGCGGCTGCACCTGTGCCACGGCGAGATAGTCGGTCCATTGTTTCCGCCGCGCCGTCATTTCGCCGTACACTCCGGGCAAATCCATCCGCCAAATTGATATTTCCGGCGTCCAGCAATGGTTTGCATCTCGGCGCCGCATTTCTTGCACTTGTATGCGTATGTGCTAACGTTATGAGCGCGCGCAGCTCCGCGGTCGGTGTTTCGCCTGAATTCGGACAGGGCCAGTGGGTGAGTGTTGAACAGACTCATGCCGCGCCCTTCTGGCGCATCCGCATCAGGACGTAAGACCGCCAGTCGCAGGCCCACTGCTGAGTCGCGGTGAGCCTCGAATACTGGCGCCGGTAGCGCCGCCTCGTCCGGCGGATCACAGAGCACGACTCCCGAGCCACTCGCGCCGGTGCAGGACACCGATCGTGGTTCGCAGCCTGGTGATCATGCCAGCAGCCCCGATTTCGTTGCCGACTGGACCGCGACAGCCGCCTTGATCCGTATCATCCCCCGATCCTGCAGCGGGGTCCTGGATGCCGGGTCGGTCAGGGCGTGGATTTCCGCCATCACCTCCATCTGGAATCGCAGCTCGTCCAGAAGACGCCATGCCAGGTGGTCGCTTGCCGCCAGCGCTCCGGCCAGTTCCCCTTTACCGTCCATCAGATCGCCCAGCGCCTGCGCGTCGATCGGCTGGCTGCTCGGCACGACATTTTCAATGGTCATGTCTTCCCTTTCTGTCATGCGCCATTACGGCGATGATCCAACACGGTCGGATGGCCATCGGCAACCTTGACCACTACTCTGGCCTCATGGAGTTTTGCCGCAGCCCACTCCTCGAGGAGTCCGTTGATGAACGCCGTACGACACCGCCCGGTCGCCGAGCAATACCCGTCGAGCACCGCAACGGTTTCTGCTTTGGCCTCAAAGCGGATCTCAGGCATGGAGGGATGGTCCAGACGGTTTTCTGGTCATCATGCCAGCACCCACAGCGCCACGTGGCGAGCGAGCCACACGGCGCACCACGCCGAGACAAGGGCGATGGTCGTGCCGAACATCATGCGACCAGCCACAGCACGAGTGCCACACAGCCGGCAGCGAACGGAATGGCGAAGAGCAGCTCGCGCTCGATGTCGGTCGGATGGCGGCTCATGCGGCTTGCTCGCTGGGGGTGCGCAACACGGCCCACTCAACGTCTGGCCGCAGGTCCTCGCAACGGACGGCGCCATTGGTGGCGCGCTCGATTACCGGGCAGCGCTCGGCTGGAACGGGGCGGACCCCGTTGCACCACTGATTTACTGTCGGCGGAGCAACGCCGATCATCCTGGCCAGGTTGGCCTGCCCGCCAAGGATCGAGCACGCGGTATAGATTGCCTTGTTTCCCATTGCGCTATGGTAGGCGCCGCCTAAGCCCATGTCAACAGGAATTGCCTAATGGCTGCTCACTGCGGAGAATACGAGGATGGCGAGAGTGAGCCCATCTGTCAGACCGAGCACGCATCCCATTCCGCGCGCGGAATGGGAACTCCTTTGGCTCAAGATGCACGGCTGATCATAGCCGCCCGCGAGGCGGTATTTTTTTGTCTGAAATATTAGGCTTAGCCTATTGACAAGACAGAAGGCGTCGCCTAATATCCACCCATCGGCTCCCAGTGCATCTCGCTCACCGACAGCCACGGCGGTCCTCCTCCGCGCCCATGGCGTGAAGCTCCACCGACCGGACACAAGGCCAGCGCTGCTGGCCTGCTGCGGAGCCGATACCCGCAAGCCGCTTCACTGAGGCGTTTTGCGAGTGCTGGCCAGCCCGTTCGCCGGGGCTCGGCGTGGCGATTGAGGAAAGGATTGGCGACGCAGCGGGAAACTGCGGCCAGCACGCCTACAACCTATGGGGGATTTGAAATGGCAAATGATGTCTGGATGCTGATTGTCGGACTGGCCGTCGTCGTGCCGGCCTTCGTCGCATGGATCGTCTGGTCCATGCAGGAGACGCTGCGCGAGGAAGGTGAAGCATGGGGGAACGACGATGACCGCCATTGATCAATTGATCGCCGCCCTGTCGGCGATCGTCGAAGAGGTGGCTGGTGCCGGCCAGCCGTTCAGCGACGACAGTTTTCTTCCCCCGCATTTGATCCACGACGCGCGCATAGCAATCGAGCGGGCAGAGGTTGAATCATGAAACCGCTCTGGGCGCTCCTGATCATCCTGGCCGCGTTCGGAATAGTCGGCCGGATCGACTACGAATCCGCTATGGACATGGTGTCCATCGAGGCGCGGCCATGATCGCCGCAAGCAAATTCAACGCCGAGTACGAGCCTCGCGATGAGGTGGAAGAGTCGCAGGACCTGATCGCCGAAATTCGCGAACAACTCGACCGCGCGGAGGCGGCAGTGTGCCGCCGCGACTGGCAGACCTACCGGATCGCCATCCTCAACGCGCACGACCTGGCCGGGAGCGTTTGGTCATGATCACGATCCGCGCCAGCTCTCTCGGTACCCTTTTCGACTGCCCGGCACGCTGGGCAGCAACGCACATAGACGGCAAGACGATGCCGAGCAACGGGAAGTCCATGCTCGGGCGAGCCGTCCACGCAAGCACGGCCGTCTATGACCAATCGACCATCGACGGCGCCGGTATCACCGTATCCGAGTCCGCCGGGGCGGCCGTCGACGTGATTACCCACCCGGACGAGGAGGTTCTGTGGGGAGAAGACAGCCCGACCGATGCCGAGAAGATCGCCATCAGTCTGCATTCCAGATACTGCTGGAAGATCGCCCCGACACAGCGCTATCTGGCCGTCGAAGCGCGCTGCGAGCAGCTCGAAATATCCGACCTTGGCATCGCTCTGAGCGGGTCGGTGGACAGGATTCGCCAGGTCTCCGAAGGACAGGCAATCTGCGACCTAAAAACCGGGAAGGCGGCAGTCGGCAGTGACGGCACGGTGAAAACCGCCGGCCACGCCTTCCAGATGGGCGTCTATGAGTTGCTCGCGCAGCACTCCAGAGGATCGCCGATCACCGGTCCGGCTCAGATCATCGGCATGAACACCGCCAAGACGCCTGCCGCGCAGCGCATCGGGACTGGAGAGATCGTTGGCGCCCGCGAGGTCCTATTGGGCGACGGCGAAACGCCAGGCGTTCTCGAACACGCCTCACGAATCATCCACAGCGGAAGCTTCTTCGGAAACCCGAAGAGCATGATGTGCAGCCCAGTCTACTGCCCCATCCACTCCACCTGCAAATTCAGGAAATAGCCATGAACTCACCGACCGAACTCGCAGCGCTTCGCGCCAACCAGCATCAGAAAATTGAGAACCTTCCGGAAACATTCAACCCTGACGCATGGCACGCCATGCAGCAGCGAGACGACCAACTCATTCGGGACTCGATCCTGCATGGATACTCCGGAAAGGAGTACGTCTACAGTTTTGACATCAAGGGAAAGCCTGTTACCGGAGTCAGCGTCGTCGGGGCTCGCCAACTGGCGTCTCATTACGGAGGAATCAAGCACCGTATTGTTGCAGCCGTCGACAAGACCGGAAGTCTGTTTGTGTTCAAGTCGTTCGAGCCGCTTAACGTCCAAGCAAACATCATCCCACAGCTTGTCGACGAGGATGATTTTTACGAAGTGGTGATAGAGATCACCGACATCAAAACGGGCAACAGTATACAGGTCCGAAAGAAGGAAACGAAGACCGAGAAACGCCAAAACGGAAGTTCTTACGCGCGCCCACACTACGACGTGATTGCCGAGGCAAAGGCATACCGGAATGGCGTGCTGTCAATCATCCCGCAGTCCGTCATCAAGGAATTCGAGGCCAGGGCACTGCGCTCCGGAAATTCCAGCGGCGAAAAGACTATTGACCAGTTGCGCGAAGGTGCCATCGCTTTTGGGGTTAAAAACGGCATATCGATCGACCGGCAGGAGCTTGGCAGCCTGACTTACGCGGAAATATACGGCCTTGGATCTGCCGCCGGCAACGGCGCGCGTGCATTCCGAGAGGCGGCAGAATCTCTGGGCATTGTCCGTGGCGCGCCTGCTGTGCAGGAAACAGATGCGCCACCTCCGCAACTCGACCACAAGCATCCCGCCACTATCCCGCAGCAGACGCGCCAGGAGGATAAGGCCGACCAATGGCGCCCAGACCAAGAAGAAGCCGCCATCCGCGCCCGTGAACTCGCCGAGTCGAAGCGCGCCGCACATCCCGCAGCACGTCCGCGCCGCGAGAGCGGCGGGCTGGGAATCGAGTGATCATCACGGAGAATCGCATGAGAATCACCGCCATCCAGACTAAGAACTTCCTCGGCGCGCGCAACGTTGACCTGAAGCTCACCAAGCCGGTCTGCATCGTCTCTGGTCCGAACGGCTCTGGCAAGAGCAGCCTACAGGAGGCGGTGCGCCAGGCGATCACCGGAGAGTCTGTGCGCGTCTCGCTGAAGAAGGATTACCGGAAGCTGGTCACCGACGGCTCCGAAGTCGGCTACGCCGTCGTTGAACATGACGGCGAGCGCTCGGCAATCACCCTGCCCAACGGCGCCCACGAACACACCGGCAACGGACGGCCGCCCGCCGCCGCGTCGTTCTGTCTCGACGCACAGCGCTTCGCCAGACTAGACACCACCGAGCGCAGGCAGTTCCTGTTCGGCCTGATGGGCCTGCAGACGGATAGCCCGGCCGTCACCGATCGCCTGCGCGCAAAAGGCTGCGCCGCCGCCAAGATCGAGGCGGTTGCCCCGCTCCTGCGCTCAGGTTTCGACGCGGCACACCAGGAGGCACAAGCCCGTGCGCGTGACGCCAAGGCCGCGTGGCGCGCGATCACCGGCGAGACCTACGGCAGCGTCAAGGCCGTGACATGGGCCGCCAGGAAGCCGGAATTCAACAGCAGGCAACTCGGCGCCGAACGCATGGCACTCGGTAGCCTCAACGACCAGATCGAACGTTCGGCAGCGGCCATTGCGGTCAAGGTGTCAGCAATGGAACGTCAGGCGCAACAGAGCGAGAAGCTCTCGCGACTGCGCGAGACCGCCAAACGCTACGCGGCCATCGAGGCCAAGCTACGGAAAGATCAGGCTGAACTCGCCGAGTGGCAAGCCACGGTCGAAAGAGAAACCGCGCAGCCTGTCGAGACGACCTACCAATGCCCAAAGTGCGCCGCAACATTGCGTCTGGACCACACCAACGAGGACCTGATCGAATGCGCCGCGACGCCTCACGCCGCTTATCCGATTGATCACGGCAAGCTAGCCGAGTATCAGAAGGCGCGAGATCTTCTGGCCCGCTCAGTCGAGAACGACAAGCGCGACCTGGCCACGGCCGATCTTGCGGCAAAGACCCTTGCCGAGATCGAAGACGCGCAAGGAGCCCCGGCGCCCTCGCAGGAGGAGATCGACGATGACCGCAAAGCGCTCTCCGACCTGCGCAAAGAATCGACACGCCTTTCTGCCCTAGTCAAAGGACTCGAGGAAGCCGAGCGCATCGCATCGACGGCTGACGAAAAGACAGCTTCAGCGGCCAGACACCACGCTGACGTAGCCCAGTGGGAGTCGATTGCTGACGCGCTGTCACCAGGGGGCATCCCTGGCGAACTGCTCTCCGAAGCGCTTGGCCCGATCAATGCGCGACTGGCAAGATCGAGCCGCAGCGCTGAATGGCCGCGAGTCGTCATCGCAGCGGACATGACCATAACGTACGACGGCGGGCGCCCGTATGCGCTCCTGTCCGAGTCCGAGATGTGGCGCGCCGACGCAATGATCGCCGAAGCGATCGCCCACCTGTCCGGAGTTCGCCTCCTGACGCTCGATCGGTTCGACGTTCTCGACCTCAAGGGAAGAGATGATCTGCTGTATTGGCTCGACGAGCTTGCCGAAAACGGAGACCTCGATACGGCGTTGATCACCGGCACTCTGAAAGGACTGCCAGCGCGCCTGCCGGAGCGGATCGAGGCGCACTGGATCGAGAGCGGGGCCGTCGTGAAAATACTGGAGGACGCATGAGATTCTCAACTTCCAAGGGCAAGAGGTGGTGACGCTTTCGCCTGGCGGACCTGGGATTATGGTCGATTGCCTGAAATGCTGCCAGTGCGGGCAGAGCAGATTGCCAGGCGAGGGGGATACTCCGCACTGCCCACAGCACGGGCCGATGCAGAAAGCCAACCCGGCAACCCAGGAGCAGAAGTGGTGCGGCGAGTGGTGGCGCTGCGATCGCTGCACGCACACGGTACTTCGGCCTTCTGATGAGCTACGGAGCGGAAAGGAATGAGACGTAAATGGACCCATGAAGAAAACGAGTACATGCGCCAGAACTACCCGCACATGGAAACCGTTGAAATTGCCCGCAAGCTCGACCGTTCAGTAAATGCCGTCTACCACCAGGCACAAGATAACCTCGGCCTGCACAAGTCCCCTGAGTTCAAGGCAAGCCTTTTCGTAGCGGCAGGAGCCAGAGCCAGAATTGCAGGCATGGCGACCAGAATTAAGGTTGGGTCGATCCCGTGGAACAAAGGGAAAAAGAACCCATCCACCGGTCGGGCAAAGGAAACACAGTTCAAGCCAGGGAATCGCCCGTGGTCGTGGAAGCCGGTCGGATCGCGCCGCGTGAGCAAGGAAGGATACCTCGAAGAGAAGGTATCGGAACCAAGAGGCTACGCGTTCGTTCACCACCTTGTCTGGGTCGCGGCAGGGAATCCTCCCGTACCGAAGAGTCACGCCCTGGTTTTCCGAGACGGCGACAAGAGCAACCTGGCTGTCGAGAATCTCGAGCTGATCACCCGGGCAGAACTGATGCAGCGGAACTCTTACCACAACTACGGCCCGGAAATGTCTCGTGTCGTCCAGCTTCGCGGGGCGATCAGCCGGCAGATCAAAAGGCGAAGCCGTTGCGAGTTGGGCGGAGAGAACCAGAAATGGAACCCATGAGCACAAAACAAAGCATCAAGTGGCGCGGACAGACTGATAACGCGCCCGGCTATCGCTAGGTTAAGCGGCGCCGGAACGGCGTCCGCTTGAACCGACAGTTAGGTTTTACGCGGCGCAACGAACGAGGAAACGATGCCTGAGAAAGTAGTGATTGGGAACGCGGAACTGTGGCACGGCGACTGCCGCGAGCTGCTGCAGCTACTGGCCGCTGATGCCGTGGTGACGGACCCGCCCTATGGATACAGCTACGAAAGCAATCACACCGCCGAGACAACCACGGCGGCGTGGATGAACACCACAATTGCGAACGACCACGACACCAGCGCCCGCGATGCAGTGCTGACTTGGGCCGACCAGCGCCCGTGGCTGGCTTTCGGCGCGTGGCGCATGCCGAAGCCTCCAGGCGTGCGCGGCGTGCTGGTGTGGGACAAGGGGCCAGCTTCCGGCATGGGCGACCTGTCGTTTCCGTGGAAAGGTTCTTGGGAGGAAATCTACGTGGGCGGCAAAGGGTGGGCCGGTCGGCGAGATGAAGGCGTGCTGAAAGGCCATTGGGTTGTGACCCGCGCCAGCATGGGCCGCACGCACCCGAACGAAAAGCCGGTGTCGCTGATGCGCGACCTGATGAAGAAGTTGCCGCGCGGCTGCACGGTGCTGGACCCTTTCATGGGCAGCGGAACAACCGGAGTAGCGGCGATGCACTTGGGCCTGCGGTTTGTAGGCGTCGAGGTGCATCGCCCGTACTTCGATGAGGCATGCCGCCGAATCGAGGACGCACAGCGGCAGGCCCCGCTACTGCCGCCCGAACCCGCGCGCGAATGTGTGCAGGAAGGGCTGTTGTGAAACCTAACACTTGTATCAGGACTGCTTAAACGACGATCCGGCGCCCGTGTATTTGCAGTTGCACGGAGTTGAGGTTGATCTTAAAACAACTGATAGCGGCGCATCCATCACGGTGACGATCCCGAACGAAACGGCGGTCGCGCTCGGGCTTCTGCCGCGGCCAAACGCTGTAGATCAGCAGGAGGAAGATTGCTGCCGCTCTGATTTCTGCGCGTCCACGTTGAAGCGCTAGTTATTCCGCTGGCGCAAACCAAGGAGAAATAAATGGAACTGAAAATTGATCAAGAATTGATTGCTGCTGCCATCAATAAGACCGCCAGCAGGGCGTTGGAAAGCTCTCTTTGCGGTTACGAGGTTCAGGCTGCTATTGCGGCCGTCGTGACGCGGGAGGTCGCAGAGGGGGCAATCTCCGATGCCATCAGACAAGCCGTGAAACAGGTAGATACGGCAGCGCTGACTCAGGCGCTAGCTGTCGAACTGCAACGCGCTACCGTCCGTGCGACTGTGGCCATTCTGCAAGACGGGATGACGACCACGATCTGTAAGTTGCGCGGAATTGGTGACTACAGTACGGAAGACAAGGCGGCTCGCGCCAAACTGCGGGCAGAATTGTTTTCTGAACGTCGAACGTAACCGGCCAGTAGGCGGCTGGCCGCCGGATGGTACGGTTGACGGCAGTGTTCGGCCACGCTTTGAAGGAAACGAACAATGAATGACGCACCAGTATTCAAGTTTCGCGGGGATGAATTGATCGGTTTCATTTGGCACATCTATGCGCTGGCCCGGATTGTCGACGCGATAAAAGACATGCCGGAGTTACCGAAAGAAGCCGACCCGATGGAAGACCAGGCCGCGCAGGAAAAATTGATTCGTGGGTGGATCGTGGAATTGCAGTCGCTTTCGGTGCGGGCCGATGGGACAGTGGTTTTTGATGAGCAACCATGGATCGTAGATGTGGGGCCGAACGCAGAGCTGTGCGGCGGGCCGTCAGGTCCGTCCGAACGAGCGCCGGGTTCGACGACCCCCGGCCACTACGGAGAACGAGTATGAAATTTGAGATCATCAACCCGAGCGATGCCTGCACGATGCACGCGCCAGACTTGGAGGTGGCGGCGGTGGCCGTGTCATTCCTCGGCGACGGGAAATACACTCTGGAAGGACTTGACGATGCGGCCGGCCAGGGCGTTCCCGCCTTCTTGTTTGGTGGGCACGACGAATGGTTTTCCTCGAAGTTCGGGATGAGCTTTCAGGACACCGCCGAGCATGTGCTGAACCACCGGAACGAGGAGTTGGCAACGACGCTCGACAGCGTGACGTTGAGGGGAACGCGGACATCAATGAACGACATCGGCGGACGCGCTCGCGCATTGGCGCAGGCTGTGCGGCGGAAGGTGTCGTCGAACGACAGAAGTTAAGCGGCGTTGCCGCGTGAAAGGAGAAACATGAACCAGGAAGATGGTAGCGGCAACGTCCGTTTGAACGAACGGTTAGGCGAGTGCCGAAAACTTGCCGCCCGACTTCAGAATGCTGCCTATTCTCACGGAATCACCGATGCGGATGACAGGTGGAGCGATAAAAAATATCGGGATGCAGCCGACAAGGCGGACAACGCCAGGATTGCTTTGTTGGCAGAGATCGAACGACTGATTGACGCCTAACGTTTGAGCTAACCGGACAAGGAGGCGCTACATGCGCAAGCAAGACGAACAGATGCCGACCGCCGACGAAGGTCCGGTTGAGCGAGTGGTTAGGCCTGGCTCCGAAGCGCGCTGGTATTGCCTAAGCCGAGATGGCATGGCAACGCTGTGCACCGACGAAGAAGACGCTAAGGAGGTTGCCGCTGAGAGCTGGGTAGCGTGGCCGCAAAACGGGCCATACCGCGTTGCGCAGATGGTTGATGCTGACACGGCTGAATCGCTCCGCACCGCACTGACCGAACTACGCGACCGCATCAAAGCGCACCCAGCATATGCAGACCTGACAGAAGACGAGGAATGCGACGTTGGCGGCGACACCGCAGAGCTTTCGTATCTGGCCCGGGTAGCGGATGAGGCTCTCGGGGCCTAACGCTGAAATTGTGCGGCTGGACGCCGCAGGCGGACAGTCCGAACGAATGGAGAGTTAGGCATGTGGCATGCGAAAACCGTAAATATCTGGCAGTGCGACCACTGCGGGAAGCAGGAGCAGTGGGGGCAGAACTGGCGAAGCCGGCTGATCTTGCACAAGAGCGGCGGGCCGGGGCCGTGGGATGAAGAATTGGTGGCATGTAGCGAATCCTGTGCAACTGCGATAGACGAAAAGCGCAAATGGCGGAAGTTGCCCGACAAGAGCAAGGGTGAGCCGGCGATTGAGATTTCTGGCGGGCAATTGCAGATGCCTAACGCCGCCTTAACCGGCGCCAAAGGCGTCCGAGTTGAGCACAGGGTTAGGGGTGGCTATGCAACCGTTTGAAGTCTCGTACACGACGACAGGCCGCAAAGGCAAGAAGGCGCGGAACGTGATTGGCGTCCTGTGTCCAACCGTGCTGGCGCAACGCCTGGGGCTGGCACAGCCAATCTTTGTTTCGCTCGGCGACGTGTCCGTTGATTGGAACGCGCCACAAAGCGAAGGGTATCGAGCCATGTTCGACGCCCCTAACGCCATAGCTCAGGGGCGCGAGCACAGCGAGCGTCCCGCTGGAGCGGAGGGTTAGATGACGACGACGAAAACCTGCACGGTCTGCGGAAAAGAAAAACCCGCGAGCGACTACCGGCTGCACAGCGACAAGAAAACGGTGATGCGCTACTGCAATGATTGCCACCTTGCGAAGCGCCGCGCACAGCACGCAGCGAAGCGCGAGGAGCGGAACGCGCAATTCCGGGCGCGGTATGCGGCGAACGCAAACGGGGTGAAAGACAAGATGACGGCGGCAAGGAAAGCGAAGTACGCGAAGCAAGGCAGGGCCGCTCTGATCGCCTGGGTAGCAGCGAACCCGGAGAAATCCGCAGAAGCGCAACGCAAGAAGATGAAGCGAGGGCGTGAACGGTTAAGCGACTACTACGTTAGGCGACTGCTGTGCCACCCGGGACGTTCGGCGGTAAAGCAAGTGCCGGAGATTTTGATTGAGTGCAAACGCCTGCAACTGATGATCGAGAGGGAATGCCGTGAAAAACGCTGAAGAACTGAGGGATGAATTGGCGCAGACCTTCGCGCAATTGAAGGTGGGCGCGATCAAGCCGAGCGAAGCCGCAGAACTGGCGAATCTGGCCGGGAAGATGATTGCCAGCGCAAAGGTCCAGGTCGAGTACTTCGCGCTGCGCAAGGAGTCGCCGCGAATTAAGTTCCTGGAGGTGCAGGAATGAGCGATTACGAATGCTTCATGGCTTGGCTGGCGCGAACCTACCCGACCCATGCCCGCGCCTATTCGGGCGACCCGGTTATTCAGTCGGCGTTCTTCGCCGGGCTGGTCGAGCAGACGCGGCGCAACAAGGTGCAGGAGGCGATCATTGAACGCGCCATGCCGCTGCTACGGCAGATTGATGCGGACGATCCGTGCGATTACGGCATGGAGCAACAGCCGATGATTTACTCGGTGAGCAAGTTGCTGGCTGACATTGACGGGCGAGAGTGGCCGCCGATGCAGACGGCTAACGTTTGAGCTAACCGGACCCCAACAGAGCGAGGACAACATGAGCAACGACAACGCACAGAACACACCCGACCACCGGCCCGCTGTTGGGGGTCCGGTTGAGCGAATGGTTAGGCCTGGCGCCGAAGCGCGCTGGTATTGCCTAAGCCGAGATGGCATGGCAACGCTGTGCACAGACGAAGAAGACGCGAAGGAGGTTGCCGCTGAAAGCTGGGTAGCGTGGCCGCAAAACGGGCCATACCGCGTTGCGCAGATGGTTGATGCTGACACGGCTGAATCGCTCCGCACCGCACTGACCGAACTACGCGACCGCATCAAAGCGCACCCAGCATATGCAGACCTGACAGAAGACGAGGAATGCGACGTTGGCGGCGACACCGCAGAGCTTTCGTATCTGGCCCGGGTAGCGGATGAGGCTCTCGGGGCCTAACGCCGGAATTCACCGCGCGGCCGAAGGCCGTCCGGTGGAATGATGTGTTAGGTTTTGTTGTGCGAAAGTGCTTGACATGCGCAGAGTAACGCACTACATTACTACTCATGCGAGGCGCGGTGCCGAGCAGCAGAAAAGGAGAAGATCATGAAAAGGAATGGTCAGGTGGTGAGTAAAGCGGCCGTGAAGACGGGCCGCGCCATGGCCCGCTGGGCGGCCAGCGGGATGAACTGGGGCGACGGCCCCCACAAGGCCGCCGTGATGGCGGCGGGCTGCGCCATTATTGGAGGCGGGGCGGTTGCGCTCGACCGCCTCGGGCGGAAATTCCTGACCGCCGAAGCGGCCGCCATCGCCGCCGGAGAGGCTGGCGACCGAAACAGCGGCGCACCGGCCGCGTGCTGGTGGCAGACACCGGCGAGCGAGATCATTCTCGCGTCGGCCGCGTGAGCGGCAAGCCGAAGCGGCCAGCGCACCGGCCGCCGAAGTACCCGGGCGAACCGATGACGACGCTCACGGTTCGCCTTCCCGTGCGACTGAAAGAAAAGGTGGTGCGCCTAAGCGACGGGCGCACCGGGAATTGGGTTTGCGCCAAGATCGAGAAGGCGCGGGAGCGAGAAACCTAACGCCAACGTGTGCGGACTGCCGCACGGAAAGGACTGAAACCATGACCACAACGCCTATTGCGGCAGGTCCGAACGACGTGACAGTTAGGCCGGCAGCGTGGATGCACGACCAGCCTGACAGGTTTGATGTGATTCACGCAGAGGCGAAAGCGCTTTGGCTGAAAGCGTGGCCGAAGCAGGTTGAGCACTACACGATACCGCTGTACCGACACCAAGAACGCCAGCCGTTGAGCAAGATCGCCGAAGAGATATTCCAAGCCGGAGCAGCTAGTCGGGATGTCGAGATTGCGGAGTTGGTAGGGGTGTTAGGGAATGTCACAGCGCATCTTATAGCCGCACATAGCTTGCTATCTAGTGGTGGAAAGAAGGCAGTGGCAAGCGATACGATTTTCAAAATTATGCTCCAAGACTATGAAAAGTCTTTTGAAGCAGGCCGTAAAGCACTCGCCAAAGTGAGGAAGCCATGAACATCGTTGAAAAACTGCGTTTGATGCAAACGGATCACCTCCCAGAACTCGGTGAGGCCATATCCGAAATTGAGCACCTTCGCCGCGAAGCGCATGCATGGAGCAAAGTATGCGAAGACGCGACGACGAAGCTGTACAAACTGAGCACACACCACCCGCGACTGGAGGTCCGGTATTGGACTGGCGAATACTGGGAGCCGCTGTACGGTGCGCGATTCCATGAGGTGCTGAATGCGCTGGATTTGACGCCTAACGCACTAGCTCAGGGGCGCGAGCATAGCGAGCGTCCCGCTGGAGCGACGGGTTAGATGCTGGGGGATGAAATGGGAAAGATGGACAAACTCTTTGATGGCGCAGACCACGACTACTACCCCGCATGGGTCTGCTCGTCGTGCGGTGCGAAATACGGTCGCAGGCGATGCGGGACTGCGTGCTGGCACGTTGGCACCTGCGGCATTTGCGGGATAGAGGCGAGCGTGACTGAGCCGAGAGACTTTGGGCACCTGCAAACCGACTGGCGTGAGAGGTACGAGCAGGAAGCATCTAACGCTTGAGCTAAGGCGACCAGCACGGCGCACGGGCCGTGCCGAAGCGAGACAACGTGACCCGCCGTGCTGGGTCGCACTTGAGCGAAGGGTTAGGCGTGAAGGATGCACCGCAACACATTCGAGTTTGGGCATGGGAGGATGCGCCGCAGGAGTTGCGCGCCCTCTCAGGACATGGCGGAGACGAAGATTGGGTCGCTTTGCTTCCTCCGAAGCACGCCGGCCGGTGGATTGGCTGGATGGACAGCGGAAGTTCTTTCGGCTGCTGCGACGTGAGCACGCATACGCACCCGGAACTGCCCGGCTACGAAGTGCGGATCGGTGCTCACGCCTAACGCCTGAGTTAACCGGCGCAGGCGGCTTTATCGCCTGCGTCCGGGTTGAGCGCTGGGTTAGAGATTTTACGGAGAATAAATGAACACGCTGATAAAGAAGGTTGTGACGCAAGTGACGTTCCGCGAAAACGTGAGCGAGGCTAGTGACGTTCGATACCTCCGGCTGCGGTACGACAGCGAAGGTGCTGGACGGTATTTCGTGCTGACGGACGAAAGCGACTTCGACGGAAAAGGAAACGAGATTCACCTTTCCAGCCCGGAGGATTTTCGGATGCTTTATGAGGCAGCGAAAGAGATGTGGGATCAAGGGTCGATCTACTGCGAAGGCGACGACTGGTGATCTCTAACGCCAAGTAGACACCAAAACCGGCGTAGAACTAACGGCAACCAGAGAAACACACCAACCAGGAAAGGAAACCCATGAGCACCCTTGACCAACTGTACAGAGTCCTATCGGCCACGCTAGCAGAGCTGAAAGACAAGAACAGTGAGCCAGACTACAAGCGCATCCAGGCCATCAACGATACCGCCGGCGCCATGACCGCGGTAGCGCGTCTGGAAATCGACTTCCGCAAGTTGAAGACAAAGAACGGCGGGACCTTTTTCCCGGCCTTGCCGGAGGAATCCGTAAGCGACGAAGGGAAGCCGGCGGAAGCGGAGAGAGGAGTCGTGACGCGCCTGACGGCGCACGGCAAGGAAACGATCACGCCCGCCGGGCCGGCAGGCGTCGTTCGCCATCACGTCTTGAAATGACCGCCCTCTTCGAACTCCCCCTGCCGTCCGAGACCCTGGCGACCGATGAATTGGCCGAGATCACAGGAGCGCAGACCAACCGAGGACAGGCCGAGTGGCTCGCTGCGTCCGGTTGGCGTTACCATACCAACCGCGCAGGGCGACCGATCGTTGGCCGGATGTATGCTCGATGCACTTGTTAGGCACCCGCCACCTCAGTGTACGTGAGCAATGCGCGTAGCTCGATGCCTGCCTCTAAAAGAGCTTCTCGTCCCCCGGTTTGCCGATCGATTACGCATAGAGCAACCGTAGGGCACAACCCATCGGCGCGAAGCATGCGAACTGCGTCTAGTATGGCGCCACCGCTCGAAACGACATCTTCTACGAGCACGAAGCGCTTACCACTGAGAGGTGCACCCTCGGCGTACTGGCAGGTACCATAGGCCTTCGGTTGCTTCCGCACGAATGCGGTCGGGAGACCGGTGCACTGACTCAACATGGTAACCACCGGGATGCCACCCATTTCGAGACCGGCGAGAACCTCAGTTCCGTCCGGGACAAGCACAACCATGGCAGCAGCGATATCACGCAATAACGTTGGCTCTGCCTCGAAGCGATACTTGTCGAAGTAAGTGTCACTGACGCGTCCCGATCGAAGAGTGAAGCTCCCGCTCAACCTGGAACACTCAGCGATTCGGGCGGCGAGGCTTTTGATCGACGATTCAGTCATAGTTGGCGTGTCGCGGGCCTAACGTGTAGTAGACACCGTTATAGGTGTCTATTTGGCTGCCGTCTAGTGATGATCCATTCGCCATTCCTAGCTTCATCGGTTCCATCATTCAGTGGCAACCGAAATATCCCTCAACAGCTCCTCGACCATGGCGTCCCGCTCTCCCGCGGTACGCGCCTCGATCGCCACATTCTGCAACACGCCCTCGCAGCGTCGCAGTAGAGACCTCAACAGATGCCGTTCCGCCAGCAGCGCTTCGTGCTCGTTCGCCGCGTCGATCATGCGGAACGGTTCGGCCGGGCGGGCGCTTGGCTGGAGCCTCGTGATCATGGCCCGGCCTTTGCGCCAGCGTTCCCGACATCGCTGCGTTCCTGCCAACTGACCACCCGCTGCGCCGTTGCCCGGCGGTCTGTCATCTCCCCGTGCTCGATCGCGCAGCGGGTTTCGACGGCAGTCAGCCGCGCTTCGTGATACAGGGCGTATTTGTCGAATCGACGGGCGTGCGTGTCGATCTTGCCTTCGAGCTTCTGCTCCAGGTTGGCGATCGTCGCCGGGATGCCCTTGACCGCATCGACCAGCGCCTGGTGCTGTCGGGCGTTGTCACGCAAATACCATCCCACCAGACCGAACAGTCCGGCCAGAATATACGGGGCCAGGTCGGCCATCAGTGCGTTCATCGGTGCGCTTTCAATCGTTGAAGAAACTGGAAATGATCAGGAACGCCCAACTCCCCAGCCGCTCGCGCTTTCGCCCTTGAAAACCGTATCAACCCAGTGCTTGCAGTGTTCGCATCGTCTTGCCATGTTGCTCTCCGTTGTTCTGTCCGCTGCTAACCCGGCGCTCGTTCGGACGGCCCTGACGGGCCGCCGCACAGCTCTGCGTTAGAGGGCTTGGCCGTCTCGCCACACCCGCCGAAAAATAATTCAAAAAGGTTCTTGAGTTTACGCGCATTGCGCGTATAATTCAGTTCATGGGATGCACATTGCTTCCCTACCGCGCCTCGGGGCAACAGGGGCTGGAGCAGAAAATGAACGAATTCGCCACACTCGCTAACGACCTCCGCGCCGCTGGCCGGATTGATGCCGCCAGCCATGCAGAACGGATTGCCGCCCCGCGAGAAACAATGCGGGTTATGCACCCGGCCCAGGCCGCATACGGCGGTCAAGCGTGGAATGGCTGGAGGTTCAGCCGGGTTCGCGAGGAACTTAAAGCGCAGCGCGTTTCCTCCGAGGCGGGTCTGTGCATCTACAATGCAATACGGGAACTGGAAGAGAATGACAGGCTCGGAAATGCCTAACCATCCGAACAGGGGGCCGAAAGGCCCATTTTCAAATCCTGATCCAACAGAAATTCGTGCCGCCCGCGAAGCCGCCGGGTTGTCACAAACCGCCGCCGGGGTGCTGCTGCACACCACCTGCCGCACCTGGCAGCAGTGGGAAGCCGGAGACCGGCGCATGCACCCGGCGTTCTGGGAACTGTTCTGCATCAAAATCGGCATTCCGGAAAACATTCTATTGCCAACCTGGAGAAGACAACTGTGGCTGCCATGATATATCAGGCATCCGCAGTGACCCTAACGACATTTGTGCCATCAGCGAGCAGGATGGCCCGCTTGCCCTGTCCGACGACGA